>ERZ1026999.329-NODE-329-length-26450-cov-8.445084_pt1 | contig 26450 bp, 27 predicted proteins | sample MGYA00519453_ERZ1026999 | MGnify/ENA primary metagenome ERZ1026999 (study PRJEB26926, sample SAMN06164453) | human gut metagenome | biome: ENVO:00009003; feature: ENVO:2100002; material: ENVO:00002003 | host: Homo sapiens | place: USA | collected 2012 ...
CCGGGGACACAAGGATTTTCAGTCCTTTGCTCTACCAACTGAGCTATGGCACCATTTCTATCTCTTTTGCGGTTGCAAAGGTAGTGAAAGTTTTGGACTATGCAAGAGGTTAGGAAATAAAAAACACTGATAATTGGCTATGTGGCTAATTATCAGTGTCTATATTTTTATAGAAAATACAAAAAAGTTGATAAGCATCCGGCTTTTCAGCTTTTTCCTTTCTGCTTTCGTCCGGGAGTTTCGGCCTATTCCGTTTCTTCGGGAGTGGAAGAGTCCTCTTTCAGTGGGTTCCAGCCTTGTGCTTTCAGTTCAAATTCCTGGCCGTCGCGGGTGATTAGGGCACAGCCCAACTCCGGTTTCGTGATATGGCCTATCAGCTTGATGCCTTCCATTTCGGACACTTTCTCGTGGTCGGCAATGGGGACGGTGAACAAAAGCTCATAATCCTCGCCGCCGTTGAGGGCGCAGGTCGTTAGGTTCATATTGAACTCCTCTGCCATAACGGCTGTCTGGTAGTCGATGGGGATATGCTCCTCGTAGATGCGGCAGCCTGCTTTGCTTTGCGTGCAGATATGCAGCAATTCGGAAGACAGGCCGTCGGAGATGTCCATCATGGCGGTGGGCTGCACACCTTCTTTTGCCAATTTCCGGATGATGTCACGACGGGCTTCCGGTTTCAGTTGCCGTTCCAGCAGATACTCTTTGCCTGCAAAATCGGGTTGCAGATCTTTGTCGCCGCCTTTGAGCACGCTCTTTTCACGTTCCAGCAATTGCAGTCCCATGTAGGCGGCGCCCAGATCGCCGGAGACGCAGATAAGGTCGGTGTCTTTGGCGCCGTTGCGATAAACCACTTTGCCCTTTTCGCCTTCACCGATGCAGGTGATGCTGATGGTGAGTCCCGTATAGGAGGAAGACGTATCGCCGCCTACAATATCCACCCCATATTCCTCACAGGCAAGGCGTATGCCGGCATACAATTCTTCCATTTCCTCTACGCTGAAGCGCTTGGATAAGCCCAGGGAAACGGTGATTTGCCGGGGAGTTCCGTTCATGGCGTAGATGTCGGAGAAGTTGACTACGGCCGATTTGTATCCCAAGTGTTTGAGGGGTACGTATGTCAGGTCGAAGTGTATGCCTTCCAACAGTAGGTCGGTGGTGACCAGCACCTCTTTGTCCGCAGGGTAGGAGAGGACGGCGGCATCATCGCCTACGCCGTATTGACTGGATTTATTCTTTAGTTCGATACCTTCGGTGAGGTGGCGGATAAGGCCGAACTCACCGAGGGTTGCTATTTCTGTTCTCATTCAGATATCTTGTTTTAACTCCTTTAGGGGAGCCGGGGGCGTTTACGCTCTGTTAATCAACTCTCTCATGATTTCTGTCATCTTCGGCTGTGCGGCATCTGCGGCTTTCTGCACTTCTTCGTGGGATACTTCTACGATTTTGCCTTCCACGCCGAGGTCGGTGATGACTGATACTCCAAACACTTTGATGCCGCAATGATTGGCAACGATAACTTCGGGGACGGTGGACATACCGACCGCATCTGCTCCCAGAATACGGAACAGCTTGTATTCCGCCGGAGTTTCAAATGTGGGGCCTTGCGTGCCGATGTACACTCCATGCTGAACTTTAATCCCTTTTTCGGCTGCAATCGCATCTGCTTTGCGAATCAGTTCTTTGTCGTATGCTTCACTCATGTCCGGGAAGCGCGGGCCGTATGGGATATTCTTGCCCCGCAGCGGATGTTCGGGGAAGTAGTTGATGTGGTCGGTGATGATCATCAGGTCGCCAATTTCGAAGTCCGGATTTGTACCGCCGCTGGCGTTGGACACGAACAAGGTTTTGATGCCCAGTTCGCGCATCACACGTACCGGGAACGTAACTTCTTTCATGGAATAGCCTTCGTAGAAGTGGAAGCGGCCCTGCATCGCCAGAATATCCTTGTTGCCCAGCTTGCCGAAAATCAGTTTGCCGCTGTGCCCCTCTACCGTAGATACGGGGAAGTTGGGGATATCCTCATATTTTATTTCGTACTTCTCGGTGATCTCGCCTGCCAGGCTGCCAAGTCCGGTTCCGAGGATAATTGCCGTCTCAGGATGTGTGTGCATCTTACCTTTCAGATAAGCTGCGGTTTCTTGAATACGTTCTAACATAGCCAATAATGTTTTGGTTAAATATATATTGTTGATTTTGCAAAAGCTCTATCTTGATAGGAAGCACGTATATATACGGTTTCAGTGTTTCGCTCAGGGCCGGGTGATTTTTCAGCCGGGTGGCATCCTTTTCCGTTGTGATAATCATCCTTTTGTCTTTTTCCAGCTGCAAGAACCGTTCTTCGATGAGTTGCAGGTCTTTCGTGCTGAAGTCGTGGTGGTCGCCGAAAGCCAGCAGGCTGACGTTTGGAGTATGCGATTTCACTTCTTCCACCAATGGGGCGGGAGAGGCGATGCCCGTAACGAGAAGCACTTGTTCGTTGCCGGTACAAACAGTCCCTTTCCCTATCTCCGGGAATAGCGGTATCAACGAGCCGTAGCGGAATTTGGAGAAATACAGTTGCTGGTACGGATATAGATGCAGCCGTTTGGTGATGATATTGAAATCTATCGGCTTGATATTGTCCGGACACTTCGTGACGATGACTATTTGTGCGCGGTTCTTCCCTCCGGCGGGTTCGCGAAGTCTTCCTGCAGGGAGCAGGACATCATCGCATAACAGTCGGTGGAAGTCTGTCAGCAGAATGTTCAGACCTGCTTTCACACGACGGTGTTGGAAGGCATCATCCAGTAGCACAGCATCCACAGCGGGGTTCTTCAGTTTCAGCAATTGTTCGATGCCATGACAGCGGTCTTCATCCACTGCTACCCGTATGTCCGGGAATTTGCTTTTTATCTGATACGGTTCGTCACCGATCTTCCCTGCGCTGCTTTCGGCGGTTGCCAGTATGTAGCCCTTGCTTTTCCGTTTGTAGCCGCGGCTCAATGCAGCCACGTTTATGCCTTCGTTCTGCAATAATCTTATCAGATACTCCGTATGCGGTGTCTTTCCTGTTCCGCCTACGGCAAGGTTGCCCACACATATCACAGGAATGTCAAAACTCTTCGACCGGAGCCAGCCCCAGTCAAAGAGTTTGTTTCGCAAGCACACCCCTATCCCGTAGAGCCAGGAGAGGGGATATAGCCAATGATGTATTTTTACGGATGCATCTCTCATTTAGAATTATTGTATGTTCAGTTCAAACGGCACACGTGCCTGTATACGGTCTATCTTGTCGAAGTTTTCGATGATGCCGAACTGACGATATACATCGCTTATTTTTCCGTTCAGCATGCGAGCCTTGATGTAATTTCCGGGATTCGTATTCATCAGGCTCTCCAAGAAGCCCTCTTTTTTGGGATAGTTCATTACGGTATAGGCATCCACGCCAGCTTTGGCAACGGCGATTTCCAGAGCCTTGTCCAGACCGCCCAGTTCGTCCACCAAGCCCAGTTCTTTGGCGGTACTCCCTGTCCATACCCGGCCTTGTGCAATTTTGTCAAGCTCTTCCATGCTGATGCCGCGTCCGTCGGAGCAGCGGGTCAGGAAGAGTTTGTAGCCGTTGTTGACGTACATTTGCATCAGTCCTTTTTCACCGTCATTCATCGGTCGGGTGAGGTTGCCGAAGTCGGCATAAGGGTTGGTTTTTACGATGTCGAAGTTCAGGCCGAGTTTCTCTGTCAGTCCTTTGGCGTTGGGCATCATGCCAAAGATGCCGATAGAGCCGGTCAGAGTGGTGGGTTCGGCAACGATGGTGTCGGCATTGCAGGCAATGTAGTAGCCGCCGGATGCTGCATAGTCGCCCATGGACACGATTACCGGTTTCTCTTTCTTCAGTTGTTCTACGGCATACCATATCTGTTCGGAACCGTAGGCGCTTCCACCCGGGGAGTTGACGCGCAGCACTACGGCTTTCACATTTTCATCATCTTTCAACTTGCGCAGGTCTCTGATAACCTTTTCGGAGTTGATGCCCTCTTCGGTAGAAGCCGACGAACCGCCGTCAATTTCACCGTATGCATAATATACGGCAATCACGTTTCCGCTCTTGTCTTTGGGTACGTTCTTTTTCACGTTTACCATGTCCTGAATGCCCAGCACCGGCATGTCGTCGTCCTTGTCGATGCCTACAAGGGTTTTCAGGTAGTCGCGTACATCGTTTTTATAGATCAGGGTGTCTACCAATCCGTTTTTCACGCTCTCCTCTGCGGGATAGAACATCAGCATGCGGTCGGCCTCTTTGTTCAGGGCTTCTACGGAGAGGTTGCGCGATTCGGCAATGTCGCCCGTAATCTGTCCCCAAACGGACGACAGGTAGACGTTCACCTGCTCGCGGTTGGCAGGGCTCATTTCGGTAGCGATGAATGGTTCAACTGCCGATTTGTATGTACCCACTTTGAACACTTGCATTTCCACGCCGATCTTTTCCAGCAGGTCTTTGAAGAACATCGGGGTGGCTGCCAATCCCCGCCATTCGAGCATACCTTGCGGGTTCAGCATCACTTTGTCCGCTATGCTGGACAGGTAGTAGAGGCTTTGTGTGTAGGAGTCGCCGTAGGCTACGATGAATTTGCCCGATTCCTTGAAGTCTTTCAGTGCGTGGCGAATTTCTTCAAGGGAGGCGTAGCCTGCGCTCAGAGAATTGGCCTGAATATAAATGCCTTTGATGTTTTCGTTTTCTTTGGCTTTCCTGATAGAAGAGAGAACATCATCCAGACCATAAGTCTTATAATCGTCTTTCATGAGGATGTCCAACGGGTTTTCCTGACTGCGTTCGGCCAGTGTACCGTTCAGGTCCAGCATCATAACGGAGTTCTTGCGCACTTGCGTTTCCGACTCCGAGGAGGATACCATACTGAAAACTACGAGAATACTGATGAAAAACAGAACGACGCTCGATACGATAATTCCCGTTACGGTGGCGAGCGTAAATTTCAAGAAATCTTTCATTGTCTTATTGTTTTTGGTATGCTAACTTTTTTAAGCTAACAAAGATAAATAATTAGGTTGATATTTTCCCTATCTGTCGCAAGGTTTTTCGTTTTTGTCACATGATATGCCCTAAATATTTGCTGCATTGTTAATTCCTGTTCTGCGGCATAATTTCAATAAATCGGATAAGAGAGTGGAAAAAATGATTATCTTTGCATTAATTTAATGGCGATTAATTTAACCGCCATTAAATTAACCGCTGTTTAATTAATGATAAAACAAAGGTAATTATGTGGGATCGGTATTCACCTTTGGCGAAAATCAACTTCATTGTTTGCGGTTCTATCTATTCTTTGATGAAGCACATTTTTGAGGACCACAAAGAACCTTTGTTCGGACGGTTGACGTCTAAATTTGTGTTGAAACCGTTTAAGACGTCTGTGCTCATAGAGATTTTACGTGATTATAATCCTGCCTACACTCCGGATGATTTGCTGTGCCTGTACACGCTGACAGGCGGAGTGACTTAATATGTCACTTATTGCAGACAATTAGCATCCGTCTTTTCGGAGCTTGATTTATGATGTTATATATTTGCCGGATAAAGATTTGGTATTTAAACAAATATGATTTGCGGTTTGTTGATAAGTCGATTTTTCATCTATTATTTTTATAACAAATTCTATGTTTAAGTTCAAAATGTGTACTTTTACGGAGAAGTAGAATGTGTAATCGGTAAATGGACCTGCGAAACAAAAAGAAGAAATTGAGTATTCATGTTATATTAAATCCTTGTAAGGCAAGTGGTGATGAAATTTACTCTCTTGCGATTCGTGTGCTGTATTGTCGCAAGAAGAAGGAATATTCGTTGGGCAGGCAGGTTCATCGGTCCAACTATCGGGTGGATGGGGAACGGGTGGTGTATTCTCCGGAGGGGATTTTGAAGCGTAGAGATCCCGGCAGCATCAATCGTCTTATTATGGAGGAGAAGGAGGGGATTGTGAAGTCTTTTCTTTTTTTGGAGAGGACGGAGCCGGGGTTTGGTTTGGAGCGTCTGATGCAGAGACATCACAAGGAACGGCACGACCAGTATGTGGAAAAGTTCATTTTGCAATATATAGACTCTTTGAGAGAGGAAGGGAAGCTGGGAACAGCAGATGCTTATATGAGCGGGTTGCGTTCTCTGTTGCGTTTTTGCAGTCCGCGGAAGATAAAGTTCAAGGATGTGGACTATGTTTTCATTACGGACTACATGCACTATTTGCGTGCGCGAGGGGTTGCGGAGAACACTGTCCACATGTACCTCAGCAATTTCAGGGCGATTTGCAACAAGGCACGCAAACAGGGGGTGAAGGTTGGCAAGGACAATCCGTTTGCCGATTTGGACATTCGCAGGCGGGAGACGGTGAAACGGGCTTTGAGCAAGGAGGAAATAGCACTCATCGCTTCGGTCAATCTCAGGCGGCATCCCCGGTTGGAGCAGGCGCGGGATTTGTTTATGTTCAGTTTCTATTGTCGCGGCATGTCGTTTGTGGATGTCATTCATCTTAGGAATGATTGGGTGGTAAAGGATACGATCTTTTATGCACGCAGCAAAACCGGGCAACGGTTGCAGGTGGGGCTGTTGCCTGATTTGCAAAAGATTATCGAAAAATACCGGACGGACAGCCCGTATATTTTTCCTTATATCGACTCCGGTTCTTCAAGATCCGTTTATACGCAGTATCGCTATGCTTTGGGGATGATAAACCGTTACCTCAAGCAGCTTGGGAGACTGTTGCACATAGACCTTCCGCTCACTACCTATGTGGCACGCCATTCTTGGGCCACCATAGCAAAGAATGAGGGAATACCGATTTCCCTCATCAGCGAAGGGCTGGGGCATACGTCCGAGAAAACGACACAGATCTATTTGGCGTCGTTTCCCGTTGATGCTGTGAACAGGGTTAATGAAAGCGTTGCCGCGGCAGTAGGCAATTGCATAAAAAAAGGAGGTGGAATTTCATCTGTCTGAGCAACACAGATGAAAGCATAATCCGTTTTATTTGATTTGCTCCACAGATTGCACTATAAAAGTGCAGAATTTTGCAGTTTTCTGCACTTTTGTTGTGCAATTAATGTATATTTGCATATAAATATATGCTAATCATGGATAGACTATACGAGAATTTCAATAAACTCCTTAAGGCGACAAGCACCGATTTCATCCGGTATAAGTATGCTGAAATAAACTGGGATAGCCATATGCTCGGACTTGTAGGGCCACGCGGAGTAGGCAAAACCACCATGTTCCTGCAACATATCAAGCAGAGCTTGAATCCGAAAGAGACATTGTATGTTTCAGCAGATAATATGTATTTTGCCGATAATTCCCTGATTGACTTAGCAGACAAGTTCAATAAACAGGGTGGCAGACATTTATTCATTGACGAAATACACAAATACCCTAATTGGTCTCGTGAATTGAAGCAGATATTCGATTCTTATCCGGATATGCAAATACTTTTCACAGGCTCCTCTATTCTGGATATTTATAAAGGAACGGCAGACTTGAGCAGACGTGCGCCAATCTATGAAATGCAAGGACTGTCTTTCAGGGAATATTTAAGCATGTTCCACCAAATTCATGTACCGGTCTACACCTTGGAAGAGATATTGGAACATAAAGTTGAGATTCCGGGGATAGCGCATCCGCTTCCATTATTTTCCAAATATCTCCAATACGGCTATTATCCATTCGGCAAAGATGTTACTTTTGAAATAGAGTTGAATCAAGTAATCAATCAGACTATGGAGAATGACATACCCCAATACGCAAATATGAATGTGTCGACAGGACGAAAGCTGAAACAGTTATTGATGATTATTTCAAAAAGTGTTCCATTTAAACCTGTCATGCAAAAGCTTGCTGATATTATAGGAGTAAGCCGCAATTACTTGAGCGACTATTTGCTCTATATAGAGAAAGCCGGTATGATAGCACAAGTCCGGGATGCAACCGGAGGGATCAGAGGTCTGGGTAAAGTGGAGAAAATATATCTGGATAATACCAACCTTATTTATATATTAGGGGGAGAGAATTCCAATATCGGTAATATACGCGAAACATTCTTTTATAACCAGATGCGGGTGAAACAGGATATTATATCTTCCAAAGTCTCTGATTTTCAAATTGGAGAGCGGACATTCGAAATTGGCGGAAAGAGCAAAGGGCAACAGCAGATAGCCAAAGCACAAGAGGGATATGTTATAAAAGATGATATTGAGACCGGATATGGAAATATTATTCCACTTTGGAATTTCGGAATGAATTATTAGTATATCTTTGTACGAGTGACGCGCTTATGCGAGAAGATAAAAGAGAGATGCCAAGAACGGGCAGAGATATTACAGGGGACGGCTGGTTTCTACGTGAGCGGATTGCGTTTTCCTGTTGCGTTTTTGCAGTAGTTCAGGGAGGTGGAATTTCATCTGTCTGAATAACACAGATGAAAAAATAAAAAGAGCATCAAAAAAAGCGTACTATTCAGTGAGTTCATATACTCGTAGAATGTTGCTTTTTTTGATGCTGCAAAGATATGGACTATTCAAAATAAATTAGTTGTCCAAATAAACCAATCGCTTTACCTATTATTTAATACATTGAAAAACAGATGATTCTATTCGTCTTTCTTTTATCTGTTTTTTTAATTCAGTGGGATTGTAACCAAAATTGCATTTGCAATACTTATTAAAACTGGACGCTGACAAGAAGCCAAACTCATGCGCAATTTCTTTGATAGAAATTGAATCATAACTTAACCTTGACAGTATTTTCTGGTTTTTTTGTTTCTGTAACCAGACAGAAACAGGTTCTCCAAATTCCTGTATGAACTTTCGTTGCAAGTCGGAGTTGCTCATTCCCAATAACTGCGCCAGTTCCTTTTTGCTGTACACTTGGTCTTTGTGTTGCAATACCGCTATTTTGAAGTCAAACTCCTTTCCCATTATGGGGTGGAACAGTCTGATCATTTCTCTTTTTGTATAGGTTGTCCTAAAGATAATGAACAGTTCCCGTTCTTTAATTTCATGCAGATGTTTGCAACTCACACCTGCCTGAAGATAAGTTTCCAGCAGGCCAAGAAACAAGTTTAACGGCTCCTTTATGGGGAGTGCCTCGAAGTACAAAGGTACATCTGATTCTTCTTTTAAATAGCTGCTTAACATGTGTTTATCACATAAGGAAATGTTGTTATGGAAAAAAGTAAGGTTGATGTATCTTCCCGGAAGGATAACCTTTCCGACATAGTGGGACGAGATAGGGATAAACACAAATTCATTTGCATGCACCCTTGCTTTTTCATTTTCATCTTTGGTAATTTCGACCTCTCCAGACAATATAAATATCAGGTGGTTGGCTTTTATCTCCTGCTCCTGATTGTCGAAATTTTCTCCTGTCAGGGCTTGTCCTAATGAAAAGCCGCTGTACTCTTCTGTCTTGTAGTTTACACACGATGTGTGCTCTTTAATGTAGTTCAGTTCCATTTTGTATACTCAATTTAAAGTTATTAATTCAGGCATTTCATGCCCAATGTTTCAGTTTATGTTTCAGAAAAGCTGTGCCTTATGTCATTCATACATAGCGTATTATCCACATCTATAATAGAAAGAAATGGTACAGTGAAAAAACATTGAATCTTTTTATCTGCGTAAATCATTAATTATCAATACTATATATGTATCTCATCTGTGTTATTCAGACAGATGAAAAATGTGAAAGCTGAGAAAGGGAAATTAACGTAAATAAATAGTTGAAATACAACGAATAATAAAATAAGAGACTATGCTAAAAAAAGTGACGATTTTCATGATTACCTTGTTTGCGCTCTTATCCGGAACGGCTTCGGCTCAAGAGTTTGCGGTGAAGAGTAATCTGTTGTACGATGCAACTTCTACGATAAACTTGGGAGTAGAATATGGGTTGTCTCCTCGCTGGACGTTGGAGGTGTCCGGCAACTATAATGCGTGGACTTTTTCTGATAATAAGAAAATGAAGCTCTGGATGCTTCAGCCCGGAGTTCGTTATTGGACATGCAGCCGTTTCGCCGGACATTTCTGGGAAGCCCACTTGCTTGGAGGCGAATACAACTACGGCGGTATGCTTCCTTTCGGCATAAAGCCCTCCGCGTCGGGATTGGGCAGTAAGCGCTATCAGGGCTGGCTGGCGGGAGCAGGAGTGGGCTACGGTTACAGTTGGGTGCTGGGCAAGCGCTGGAATTTGGAAGCTACCCTCGGACTGGGCTATGTGCATTTCAGCTACGACCGTTTCGAGTGCAAGACGTGCGGCGACAAGCTGGGCAGTGGGAATAAGAACTATTTCGGCCCTACCAAGGCTGCCGTTTCCCTTATCTATATTATAAAGTAACGAAAGAAGAAATAAAGATATGAAGTGTAGTGTGCTATTATGTGGCTTGCTGCTGATGCAGGCGGTTGGCCTGTCGGCTAAGGAGCAGGTGCGTTTATCGGCGGACGATGTAAAGATGGTTCGCAGTGAAGACAGCGTGCGCGTTTCGTTCAGGCTGAATGTAGGCGGGCTGGGCAGAGGTTATGTGTTGAAAGTTACCCCGTTGTTGCGTGGCAAGGGCGGGCAGGAAGCATGCCTTCCGAAGTTGAACTACGGCAGCCGCCGGGCGCAGATAGTGGAGTGGCGCGAGGGCGGCATGAAAAAGACGCAGGCGGTTGCTCCTGCCTACAACAAGGCGGGCGAAGAACTGCTCTACACCCATACGCTCCCCTACAACGACTGGATGGAAGGCGCCTCCCTCCATTTGGAAGCGCAGAGCGAGGGCTGTTGCAGCAAAGAGACATTGCAGTCCCTGCGGTTGCTGGACAATGCGATGCTTGCCACCCCTGCCGAATTGTTTGTTCCCGTAGTGCCCCGGTCGGAGCCTGTGATACCCGTTGTGGAGCAACTGGCGCAGGAAAACAAGTTCTTGGGTGTGTGGACGGGCAGCGTGGGCACAAAGGAGGACATCGACCGTTATAAAGACGAAGCCACTCTGGTGGTCTACTTCCCTGTGGGTAGCGTACGGGTGGTTCCGGAGTTCGAGAACAACCGCGCCAATCTGGAACATCTGCTCTCCGTTCTCGACAAGATAGCCGAAGACAAAAACTCCCGTATCGCCAAGATATTGGTAGTAGGTTCGGCCTCGCCCGACGGTTCTGCCGAGCTGAACGCCCGCATTGCCGCCAACCGGGCACAGGTGTTGGTGGATTACATCACGAGCCGCACCCGGCTCTCACCTTCCTATTTCGAGGTGAAAAACGACCAAGAGTCGTGGAGATTTCTGCGCAGGCTCGTTGCAGACAGCGACATGGACTCCCGGCAGCAGGTGCTGCACATCATCGACACTGCTCCGGTGTGGGACGCCAAGAAGAAAGTGGGTCGCTTGGGACTTCTCATGAAGCTCAACGGTGGCAAGCCCTATCACTATATGAAGCAGCACTTCTTCCCGAAGCTTCGCAACGCGGGATACATCAAGGTGTTCTACGAGGCGCAGCCCGATCCCGAACTCCTGTCGCTCAACAAAGCCATCGACCTGCTGCAAGCCGAACAGTACGCCCAAGCGTTGCACACGCTCCAAGGCAACACCCACTTTCGTGCCGACAACCTGCGGGGCGTGTGCCACATGATGAACGGCGATACGGAAAAGGCCCGCACCTTGTTCCAAAAGGCGGTGGCCGCCGGTGACCCCCAAGCTGCCGAGAACCTGAAACAACTGGAAGAACTGCTGAATAGAAGCAGATAAAGCAAGACAGGTTTTCCGAAGCGGAACAGGTTCCGGCAGGATAAAAAGGCAGAATAAAAAGGCAGAATAAAAAGACAGAATAGAAAGACAGAATAAAAAGAGTTTTCAATAGGTATTATATACAATAACAATAATCATTTAACTACTAATTTTTAAGATTAAAAAACAATGAAGAAGATTAAATTTTTAGCAGTGGCTCTTGCAGCCTTCACGATGTTCTCGTGCACTAACGATGAAGTAGAGAATTTAGGAAACAATGTTCCGGGCGAGCAGGCGGTACTTACCATCAAGCTTAAAGGCGATGGAGATAATCAGGCGCAATCAAGAGCTGCGGGACCGGCTACCGATACAGAAGATGCTGTGATTAATAACTACCTTGTGTTCCTGTTCCGCGATGGTGGCGCTTTGGACTGTGCTCCTCGTGAGAGTAATTCCAATGCAGCTGTTACAATCACAACTGGTACTACTGCCGCAAAGAAAGCGTATGTGATAGCCAATACGGGCGCACTGGCTAACGGCCCTTTTAAAGATGTTAAAACGGAAAGCGACTTGTTGAAGGCAACAGCTGACCTGATGGATAATACTAATAATGCTTCAACTCAGACGAAAACCAACCTTTGGATGTCGGGAGCGAATGATGTTACCTTTAACGGTACTACCGGTACTACTACAGTGACCTTAAGCTACGTAGCGGCAAAAATACAGCTTATCGTCAAGGATAATCGTAAGAATATGACCGGTGGTACTATTCAGATTGAAGACAAAGAAGTTGTATTGCTGTTTGCAGGTCAGAAGGGAAAGTTCTTCGGAACCTCGGCAGAAAAGTCTGCACAAACTCACTTCTATACAGGAGATAACACTTATAATACTCCCTTTGATACGAATGTAACAACATCTACGGCTCTGTCCGATGCAGTAACCGTTCCTTTCGCACCTAATGCAGGTGGCACTGTTTTCAACCACTTCTACACTTTCGGCAACGACGGTACGACTCAACCTGCCATCCTTGCCATCAAGTCAACAAAGACTGTGAACAGTACTCCCTCTATTATTTACTACCCCGTTCACTTTACGATAGCCGATGCGAAAGAGACCATCGAACCGGGCAAGTCCTATACAGTGACTGTTACCCTGAATGGCGATGTAGCAGCCGGTGGCGGCGGTGGTACTACCGATCCGGAAGAACCTGTTGTCTCTTCTTCCATAGAAGTGACTGTGACTGCTGCTCAATGGGTTACCCAACCTGTCAGCAAAGAGTTTAACTAAAAATATCCGTAGAAGTTATTTTTATCTCTAACAAGAATGTGCAGAAAGGCGGGACGCCTCCCGCTCCCGCCTTTCATATTACAATATTTTCGTTTCACTATCAATACACCCACCCAATCATGCAGAAGCACAAATTCCGTAACTGCTTGCAAATACTGCCTGTACTGTTTCTTATGGCATTTGTATCTGCAAGCTGCATCAAGGACGACCTTTCGGGCTGTCCTTCTCCCCACGTCTCCGGACTTACCTTGCAGGTAAAGGCCTTCGACGCCGACACGCTTGGCAGCGAGACTATAAAGGACATCACGCTCTATGTTTTCGACAAAGACAAAAACTTGCTCGACACCCTCCACACCTCCCTTTCGGAACTTGTCACGCTGGACTATCCCGGACACGACGTCCTGAAACTGGTGGCATGGGGCAACGGCCGACAAGACAGCCAGACACTGCCCGCACTGCGGCAGGGCGACCACTTGGAGACGGCCTTCGTGTCGCTCATCCACCAACCCCAAACTCGGATAACCTACCCCGTAGCAGGCTCGCCCGACGACCTCTTCTACGGCACCATAGATATACAGACCTCCGCCGATGCGCTCTCCGCCACCGGCACCCTCTCCGCCAGGGAACTTCCCCTGCGGCGCAAGGTCTCCGGCGTAGCCGTTACGGCGCGCCACCTCAAGGACTACGTGGGAAGCTCCGACGGCGATTTCCACTACATCCTGCGCAAGACGGGCAACATGCTCGACTTCTACGGCCTGCCCAACGGCACCGATGTGAGCTACCGCCCCGAAGCCTCGTTCAACGACCGGGGAGATTTTGTCTCCTCCGTCTTCAACATCCTGCCCACCGAGGAGGAGCTCCGCATAGACATCTACCACCGGGGCGTGCTCCAGACGACCGTCATTTCCGACAGCAACGGCAAACCCCTGCGCGTGTCAGAAGGCCGCCTGCTCAACGTGCTTGTCGACTTCGACGGTGCTATCAGCGTAGAAGTCAAAGTCACCGACTGGGGCAAACAGGAGATATGGAAAGAGTTCTAACCCTGAGGGCAGGACAAGAATGATAAGACAGAACAATAAGATACACTAAAAAAATACAGAGATATAAAATGAGAAAGATAAGAAATACGATGCCTTTCCTCCATGCGCTGCTTCTCTCCGCCTTGCTTCTGGCGGGATGCGTCCGCGAGGAGTTTCCGGGTGCAGGCTCTGTGGCAGAAGGAGAGCCTGCACGAATAGAGCTCAACCTGATTGTGCCGACCATGAGCAGCGGTTCTTCCACCCGCGCCCTGACTCCCGAACAGGAGAACAAGATTGAGAATTTGCGGGTGATGGTGTTCCGGGCAGATGGCTCGGTGGTGAGCAACGGTAAGTATGTAAGTTCCGGTTCTAAATTTACAATAGATAGCTATTCGGGCAGCAACTACACGCTCTTTTTCATTGCCAACGTCAGCAATGCGGAGATAGAGGCCAAGTTGCAGTCCGCCGCTTCTCTGCCGGAGGTGGAACAGATTGTGACAACCGCCACCGAGCTGGACTTCGGCCTGAACACCACGCACCCCCTGATGATGACGGGAAAGCAGGAGAACGTGAACTTCGCTCCGGGCAACAGCACCTACGGCACTCCTATTCAGCTTCATTTCATTGCCGCCAAAGTGACGTTGATAGTGATAGACAAAACACCCCCCGACCATGGGGTAAGCATCATAGGCTGGGACGTGGAGAACGCCCCCGCCCGCAGCTACCTGTTTCCGCATACTGCGGATGTAAACGTAAACCTGCCCGGCACTTCTGCCGATAAGGATGATTACTGGCTGACAACGGATGTGGACTATCCGTTTGAGGCGGAGGACAAACTGAACAAAACAGTCTCCCAGACGCTCTATGTCTTTGAAAACCGCCGGAGAGGACGTGTATACAAATCGTTACCTACCTATTCGGCAGACCGCTATCCCGGAATGGATTTTAGGGACAAAGACCATCGCGGCAAAGGCTGGTACAAGCCTGCACGTGCCACTGCCATTGTCATTAAGGCCATGCACAAAACCACATTGGACACGAAGCAGGTAAAGGCTCATATCTACTTGGGAGCCGACAACCATAGCGACTACAACATAGAACGTGGCAAGCACTACACCTTTACCGTAACGGTGAACGGGCTGAATGACATCAAAGTGGACACGAATATAGATTATGCTGTGGGAGACTTTTTGGTAGATCATGGCGACAACCTCACGATGGATGCACACCCCGATTTCCGGCCCATGCGCATCCATGCTCCCAAAGGAGTAGCCACTATGGAGATTCTGGATAATGCGGGCAGGGCTTATAACGACCCGGATTTTGATGCCACATGGCTTAAGATTTCTCCTTTGGACTTGATGTGGCATCAGGTGAAGCAATCTCCGCCCAACGATGAATGGCAGCAGCAGGCAGAGCCTGAAAGCAGAATGGTGCGACCTAAATATATCCCGCATAAGAGTGTCAGGGCAAAGCTGCAAGCACAGGGCATAACCGGCTGGAACGCTATTCCCGCTGGACAGGAAGATGACGACGCCATGACCTTTGCCGATGCCACCTACCGCATGTGCTACAAGATTACGGATATTCCGTTTACGGAAGTGACGGTTACCAATAAGACGCTCTATGTCTATGCCGATGAGCTCTTGGTGAGAGACGGCAAACGCAGTGCCCAAGTGCGCTTCACGTTTTATAAAGAGGGAGGAGACCCGGCGCGGCCGGAAATTAGAACGTTTTATATCAATCAAGAGGGGTATATTTCTCCTTTCTTGGATGATAACGATCCGGATGCGGGGTTGTGGATTGCCAATGAAGATGGAACACCAAGTAGCGTGCGGAATAAGTTTGTGGTGGAGAGAGAAGTAGAACTGCGTTTTGCTCTGTATCCGGGCCTCGATCCATCTCGACAGAGCTTGAAAGGAGTACTCTGGGCGTTTTATGGTAAGGTGCTGTATTATATGAAAGAAGATAGATTCATTAGTGGAAAGTTTATGACAGCAAATCTTGTATATAACGATGTACAGAGAGTTGATAATGAACCGGTCGGTTTTGGCAAAGCTCCTAATTCTTATAGACCTATGTATGATGGTAGATGGAGTGGTAGTTTTCCGCTTGCTCCTTATTCGGGACAAACGTCTGGTTCTCCTTATTATCATCCCCCTATGGGATATGATATGTATCATCCTATCTATAGTACTTCGGCTGTGCGTTATTGCCATGAGAAGAATCGTGATGTTAATGGTGATGGAATTATTGATGATTCCGAAGCAGATTGGTATTTGCCATCTTTGTTTGAGGTGGATCTAATGTGGATTGCAGGGGTCAAAGAGATAAATAATTTGCCAGATGGTCAGTATGAAGGTCAGTATGCGCTCACAACAGAATATACTTTTGGTACTAACCACCATCAGAACGGTCAACATGTATATTCAAGAAACTTGCAGGTGGGTGAAACGTCGAGCTCGGGTAGAGAGAGAGAGTTCTTTATTCCTCGCTGTGTTAGAGCGTTGTAATATTAAGTATATGCGCTATTCAGTAGAGAATGTAAGATTTAAAAATAAACAAATATGATACAGCAACTTAAATTATTATTAATAGTATTTGCTTCTTGTATAGTAGTGGATAGTTACGCCCAGAAGGTAGTTGTTGATGGAGCGGGAAGAGTGATTATAGATGCTTCGGCCATTCCGAATACAACCATGCCCAAGGCGAGGACTACAGATGCTACATTATATGATGCTGGAACTAATACGCTCACAAATATTAGCTCTGAGTTAAGTAATGAGAAGGTTTTCAGAACATTTGAAGTATTAAAGAAGGATTTAAGAGAGCCATTAAAACAAAATAAACTTAGAGTCAATTGGTTGGCTGCTATAGAAGCTTGTTATAACTTATCTGACGATGGCGGTGGGTGGCGTTTACCTACGGAACGCGAGTTAAATCTAATAAAGATTTTACACTATAAATTGATTGCAATACAGGGTTTTGAAAAAGTTGAGAATAAACTTTGGAGTGCTACTGATGGGCCGCAATTGAAAACTGCCTATCATCTTAGCCATAACAGAGCAATCTCTTCGTTCAGTTCGAATGGTGACAAAGTCAATCTTATGTGTGTTCGTTGCATCAGAGATATAACCCCATAACTCTATTATCAATCTATTTTTTAACAATAACCTTTATGCCCTCACACCGCCCCCTACGCCATTACCGCCGCTACCCCCGCCGTTCCCGCACACCTCGTGCGCTGCGCTGGTTTGCCGCCGTTGTGCTGTTGCTGCTGTTGCTCCTTCCGCTGTTTGCCGGATGCGCTTCGCAATCCGCAGAAACGGAGCGCGGTACGGCGCACTCCGAAGCGGCATTCACATTGCCCGACATCCCCCCGCTGCTCGTCACCTCCGAGGCGCGCGCTTCCTACTTGGCGGCATACTACTGGCAGGGCTTCAACTTCCGCGATACTGCGCTCATTTCCCGTCCGGAAGTCACCGAACAGGCGTTGGCCGATTTTCTGGACATCCTCTCGCGTGTTCCGCTGGGGGAAGCGCAGAGCAGCCTTACGGCAATGATGGACTCCGCCGCTGTGGACAGTGCCATGTACGCCCACTTCATGGAGTTGTCGGGGAAATACCTCTACGAGCCCAACTCGCCTTTCCGCAACGAGGAGTACTACATCCCTGTGCTGCGCCACGTCATTGCTTCGCCCCGTCTGGGCGAACCGGACAAGGCACGCGCTAAGTTCAGGCTGGACATGGCGTTGAAGAACCGTCCGGGCGATGTGGCGGCGGACTTCGCCTACACCTTTGCCGACGGCACTGTCGGCAGCCTTTGGCGGATAAAGTCAAGCTATACCCTGCTGTTCTTCAACTCGCCCGACTGCGAGGACTGCCGCCGCGTAAAGGATTACATGGCTGCTTCGGAGCACCTCGCCGGTATGACGGGAGAGGGTTCCGCCCGCCGTCCCCGGCTGGTTATCCTTGCCGTCTATCCCGATGAGGACGTGGAGCAGTGGCGTGCGGCGGCTTATCCGCCCTGCATGCTCAACGCCCGCGACGCCTCGCAGGCCATCAACCGCCACCGGCTCTACGACCTGAAAGCGGTTCCCTGTCTCTATCTGCTCGATGCCGACAAGCGGGTGCTGCTGAAAGACGTCACAGTGGAGCATGTGGAACTGTATTTGAGAGAGCATGCAAGAAATTGAATTTAGAAATGGAATTATATATAGGGATAGAATTGAAATAAGATTATATATAGAATTTAGAAATAGCAATAGAATTAGAAATAAAATTTGATATGATTACAACTAAAACCGAAAACATCCCCTTGTCAATGAAAGAAGGCAGTGCTTCTTATTTTTGTTTTGTTTGTTTGTTTATCCATCGGGGGATACGCTACGGGGCCGCTTACGGAAGCGTCCTGTTTTTAGCCGGCTTCGTAGCCGTTTTCGGTTTGCCCATATTGTTGATGGAGTTTTTTGAGAACCGTTTCAGGAAGCGTAACCGGGCGTCACTTGTCCAATAAATAGTAAATTTTTATGAAGAAACCCAAGAAAGAGACGCGTGACGTCATAGCCAAACATGTCCGTTGGACGGAAGCCTTGCGCGTAGTTCGCGCCTATCATCCCGAAGTCACCATTATTCTGCCGGAGGAGAAGATACAGATTCTTCCCGGTGACGACGTGCGCGCCGCCATCGCTCCTATGGTGGGCGTCATCCGTCGTGCGCTCGATGCGGGGGTGGGGCAGTGGCATGGCTACACCGAGACATGCCGCGTCAGGCAGGTGCGGCTGCTTCTCAGCCACTACTTCCATTATCACGAGGGCTGCATCGGTGCCGAGGAACTTGACCTGCTCATCGAAGACCTGCTCTATGTGCATAAGACTTAGGGGGAGATATGTCAGGATGAGACTCCGTTATCATTCCGGTTCCCCCCCCCCGTATAATCATGTAAAAAAATACACTTTTCCGGACTTAACCCTTTGCTTGGTAAATGTTTACACTGTCATAACTGTAAATATTTACTTTTCTTGCGTTATTCTCATTTAATATCTTTGCCCAAGCATTGCAGATAAAAGGCCGCAAAGACCTTTGTGCAGTGTGTATAAATTTAAACAACTGACAAAGATAATGAATTCAGAAAATTATGCATCATTGTGCCGGAGAAAAACGGATGATCCGTTTACCGCAAACGCATCATCCGTTTGCCCCGGACACATCATCTGTTTGGGCGGAACGCATCATCCGTTTTTTTCTTCAACACATCACCCTTTTTTTCAATGCGCCGTTCGTTTGTTTTTCGGCGCGTCATTCGTCTTTTTCAATGCATCATTCGTCTTTTCCGCGTTGCCCGGTAGATATACGATAGTATATCTTATCTTCTTATTATTTATATTGTGTCGTCTTGTTGGTTGTAGGGGTGGCTATGAGGTGTATTCAACTCGTTGATAACTAATGTACTAAGGTGGCTTAGGGGGTGGCTTTTTTGTGGTCGTAAAAATTAAGTGTCATATATATAACTTTTCATGGAGAATAATCTGTTAAAAAAAGGCTATGTCATGGTTTCTCGGGCATTGCTGCAAAAGGTTTGCGAGAAACAGGGTGCAGCGTGCTGTGATGAGGCTGCTTTTCTGCGGGTGCTGATAAACGTGAATTTCAAGCCGACTGTGGTGTTCTGTAACGGAGTGGAGCTGCAGTGTGCCCGCGGCGAGTCGGTCATCTCTTTCTTGGGCTGGGCCGATCTCTTCGGCTGGACAAGGGGGCGCACCCGGAATTTTTTCAAAAACTGTTGCCGTACGGGACTCATTGAGATGGTTTCGGACGACTGTCCCAGCCATATCCGCATACCCGGTTATGACGCATGGACAATGAAGCTGGCATCGGCTCCCAAACCGAAGGCTCCCGATGCCTTTGAGGAATCGTTGAAGGATTTTCTTGCCTATTACAGCCGCACCACGCACCTCCCCATAGAGAATGGCAGCTACGTGCGCAGCCTTTGGCGAAAGCTCTCCTCCGGCGAACGGCAACTCGCCTATAAGAAAGTGGAGGACTACTATTTCAGCCTGAACAACACGAACTACTGCTATCAGGTAGCCAAATATTTGGAGTATAGGATGTTTGAGAATGAGTTTCCCGGTTTTAATTAATCCTTTTCATAGTAAAATAATGAATAAATGCTTTGGCTGTATTCGTATTATTACTACATTTGTATTGTAATTAAGTCCAAAACGTTATGAGTTACAAATCAGTGAAAGACGTTGTAACTATGTTGCAAGAAAACGGTTTTGTCCTAAAGAGTCAGAAAGGTAGTCACATGAAGTTTGAGAAAGATGGCAAAGTGGTTATTGTACCGAATCATAACAGCAAAGGCGTTGAGAAAGGCACTTATTACAGCATTTTGAGACAAGCGGGGCTGAAGTAGCCCCCTTGTTCTCTTAATTTTTTGAAAAAAAGGAGGTAACATGAAAACTGTTGAGGTAATCGTTGAACATGCAGGAAAGAATTTGAGTGCTTATATCGTAGGTGCTCCGGTTATTACTGTGGGTAATGACATGAAAGAGATTGAGGATAATATGAAAGAAGCAATCGAGCTGTATCTGGAGGATAATCCTAATCCTTGTGCGGTGTTGTCCGGAGAGTTTGAATTAAAGTTCAAGATAGATGCCGCTACTTTTATCAATTATTACAGTAGCATCTTTACCAAAGCTGCATTGAGCCGCATTACAGGAATTAATGAACGTCAGTTGTGGCACTATGCTGCCGGTGTACATAAACCCCGTAGGCAGCAGTTGGAAAAAATTCAAAGAGGTATAGATGCGCTGACAAAAGAATTGTCCGCCATAAACCTTGTTTAGCTTGTAGAAATAGAAAATATGTCCGAAATCCTAAATCCCCACGATGACGATCTTGAGTCGGTCATCTTGGGAGCTTGTCTCACCGAAACCACCGCTATGGTGCTTGTGGGCGACAAACTCTCTCCCGAAATGTTTTATGAGACGAAGTTTGGCGAAATCTACTCCGCTTTGCTCTCCATGTACCACTCCGGCAAGGCGATAGACCTCGTGACGGTGCGTGCCGAACTCGCTTCACGCGGCAAGCTGGAGGCGGTGGGCGGCGCCTACGAGCTGGTGCGCTTGGCAGGGCGCGTGGCGTCTTCCGCCCATCTGGAATATCATGTGCTCATCCTCCGGCAGATGTACATCAGGCGTGAGATGATTGCAGGGCTGCACACTCTGCTTGCCAGCGCTGCCGATGAGTCGGTGGACCTGAGCGATGCTTTGGCAGATCTGCACCGCCTTGCCGGACATCTGGAAAGCGGCGCTGTCTCCAACAACTGCCTGCGCGATATGGAACGCCTCATGCAGGACACCCTTGAGCAAATGGACAAGCGTGTGGAAAACAACCGGAACGGCATCACCGGTATTCCCACCGGACTGCGTGAACTTGACAGGCTTACGGCGGGCTGGCAGCAGGGCGACCTGAACATCATCGCCGCCCGCCCCTCGGTGGGAAAGACTGCCTTTGCCCTGCATCTGGCACTGGCGGCAGGACGCGCCGGAAAGCATGTATTGGTGAACAGCCTTGAGATGCAAGGCGAAAGGCTGGGCGACCGTTGGCTCTGCGCCCAAGCGGCCAACGTGGATGCCGGACACCTCAAGACCGGACTGCTCGATGCCGGCGAACGGCAACAGGCATTGGAAGCCGCCCGGCTGCTGTCGGCCCTGCCTGTCTACGTGGACGACAATCCGAAGATGAGCATGGATCACATCCGTTCGTCCGCCCTGCTGCAAAAAAGCAAGGGACGCTGCGACCTCCTCATCATAGACTACCTGCAACTCTGCGAAATGAAGTCCGGACAGAAGAACCGTAACCGCGAACAGGAAGTGGCGGAAGCCAGCCGCAAAGCCAAACTCATTGCCAAAGAACTGGATATTCCCGTCATTCTGCTTTGCCAGTTGAACCGCGAGTGCGAAATGCGCGCCGACAAGCGCCCTGCTTTGAGCGACCTGCGCGAGAGCGGCGCCATAGAACAAGATGCCGATGTGGTGATGCTGCTCTATCGCCCCGCCCTCTACGGACTGACCTCCGAGCACCGGAGCAAATTCCCCTCCGAAGGACTGGGCATGGTGATCCTTGCCAAACACCGCAACGGCGAGACCGGCGATGTGTACTTCGGGCACAATCCTGCCATGACCAAAATAGGGGAGTATGTGCCGCCGACGGAATGGATGATGCGAAACGCGAAGTAAATATTAATCTTGCTACTCGATAGTATCTGTCATTCAGAGCGTAGCGAAGAATCCACTCTCTCATGTCAATACTCATCCCGGTATAAGGAGAGCAGATTCTTCGCTACGCTCTGAATGACAGAATGTTTTGCCTCATTCAACTACTGATTCGCATTAATAATTAATACCTGATATTTATCACCCTTTTTTTGAAAATAAACGACGAAATACTTGACTTTGCCTCGCTGATTTTGTATCTTTGTAATGTGCTTAAGAAAAGGAATAATCATTGATTATAGAGCGCCTTATCCCTCCTCTTACCCACCTTGTTTACAATAGTTCCGGCCGAACTTTTTCTTTTAAGATATATCTTTACGATTTTGAGATGTTTCTTTCAAACTCTGCTTCAGGCAGGGAGCGATTTTTATTGAACTTAAACCTTAACTTTTTATTTTATGGATGTACTTGTAGAGCGTTTCAAACGCCGTAAAATCGTGAGCGACAAGAACTCGCCCCAGTTGTATTATCTCCGTCAGAAGCCCAAAACCTGCGGTACGGTGGACGTCGATGTCCTCGCCGCCAATATCCAAAAGAATTGCGCCATGACAAAAGGCGACGTGAAGCACGTCATCGAAGCCCTTGTGGAGGAAATACAGACCAACCTTGCCAACGGCGACAAGGTGAAGCTGAACCTGCTTGGCACGCTTCACATGACTTTCCGCTGCCCCGGCGTGGAAAAGTCGGAGGATTGCACCGTCAGGAATATCTCCAAAGTGAACATACGCTTTGTCCCCGACAAGGAACTGAAGCTGGTGAACGGCAGCACCGCCGCCACCCGAAGCCCGGCCAATGTGGCCTTTGCACTGGACAAGCCTGCCGACGGCAGCTCTTCCGGCGGCAGTGGCAGCGAGAACCCCGGCGACGGTGAGGAAAACGATCCTCTCGGATAAACTGTTCTCCGTTTGCTCTTTCTGATGAAGGGGAGTGTGTCCTGATCATTATTCGGATACACTCTCTGAATAATTCAAAACTCAAAACTCAAAAATTCAAATCACATGGCAGTAAAATCAACTTGGTGGGACAAACTCCTTAAAATTGTAATCGCAGTGGCATCGGCCGTTCTCGGCGCTTTTGGCGCACAGGCCATGCCCGCCTGATTCGTAGTTCTTAATTCACACTTCATACATCGTAATTCACATGCGATTCATCAACCTCATCGTTGTCCACTGTTCCGCCACCCGCTGCGACCGCAGCTATACGGAACATGACCTGACAACAGACCACCTGCGCCGGGGATTCTCCGGCGCAGGTTATCATTTTTATATCCGCAAGAACGGGGATATAAAAACACTCCGCCCCATCGGACAGCCCGGAGCGCACGTCAAAAACCACAATGCCCATTCTGTCGGCATCTGCTATGAAGGCGGGCTCGACGAAAGGGGGCATCCCGCCGATACCCGTACCGATTTTCAGAAACATTCCCTGCGGGTGCTTGTCATGCTGTTGCTGCGCGACTATCCCGGCAGCCGCCTTTGCGGGCATCGCGACCTCAGCCCCGACCTCGACTGCAACGGCGAAATAGAACCCGAAGAGTGGATCAAGGCATGCCCTTGCTTCGATGCGGCATCCATTCTTCAAGATTCTGTTCCTCCCAACCCCGCTTATCTGTGATTTCTTCTGCTTTTCTGTGTTTTTCCAGATTCTTTCCAGATTTGTCCGGTAGCTTTGTGACGTAACAAAAACAATAAAAAGTATGATGATTATGAAAAGAAAAATGTTTGCCATCGCTTGTGTGGCTATCGGTATGTGGAGTTGCAGCAACGACGATGTTCCTGCCACCGGAAATCCGGAAGATGACAAGGTGAGCGCCGAGGTGCGGGCTGCACTGCTCGAACGCTACCCGCATGCCACCGACGTGAAGTGGACTGTGAAAGGAGACTATGTGGTGGCGGACTTCAATCTGTCTGCTTCTTCTGCCGCAGGCGAATATGCCGCTTGGTTCGACAATGGAGGCCGATGGTATATGACAACAGACAGCGAAATCCTCTTTGAGCAACTGCCGGAAGAAGTGAAGGCTGCCTTCCGGGCGGGCGAATACTCCGCTTGGACCATCGACGAGGTGGAACGGGTGCAACGCAACGGCGCGGAAGAGGTCTACGTGATCGAAGTGAAAAACAAAGTGGACGGCGTAGAGACGGAAATAGATCTGTATTACTCGAAAGACGGCGTGCTGGTGAAGAAGCTGGTGGATGCTGACAACGATTATGACTATGGCGACTATATCCCCGCTGCTCCGGTGGAAGGCGTCGAAGCGTTCCTGAAGGCAAACTTCCCCAATGCCCGTATCTTGGACATCGACCGGGAGGACAACATGACGGAAGTGGAGATTCTGGATGGACAGGTGGTGCGTGAACTGCTGTTCGACAAGGCAAGCAACTGGCTGTTCACCAAGACCGAAACCGTTTATGCCGCATTGCCGGCAGTGGTGAAGCAGGCGCTTGAGGCTTCGGAATATGCAGGCTATCATGTGGATGACGTGGATCATTACGCAACTCCGGAAGAGGAATACTACCGTCTCGAACTGGAATCAGTCAAAGGTGACGTCAAGGTGAAGATCACCGCTGCCGGCGTGTTGTCGCTCATGGAATACAGTCCGTCTGATCCCGGAAACAATACCGGTGGCGTGCTGCCCGGGAAAATCAAGGATTTCATTGCACAGAAGTATGCGGGAGCCCGTATCATTGAGACGGATATGGAAAATGGCATGACGGAAGTGGAAATCTTCCACGATGCTCGCGAAAAGGATGTTTATTTCAACGGCGCACAGGAGTGGGTGAAAACCCAATGGGAAGTACGGGTGAGTGAACTGCCCGCGGCTGTATCCGATGCCATCAAAAAATCGTATGCAAATTACGAGATAGATGATGCGGACTTTGTGGAAACGCCCCAAGAGGCCTATTACTTGGTGGAACTGGAAGCAGGAGACAGGGAAGTGAAATTGCGTATCCTCTCCAACGGCACTGTCTTGTAAGCTGCAGGCTTGTTTGCCCTTTCATTGAATATACATTGCACGCACGTACGCTCGCCCATACGCCTGCCCGTACGTGCGTGTGTATATATATTGTGTGTCTTCCTTCCCCCTTTGTTTTCCTTTAAAAAATCATGTTCTTCAACCTGTTTGTCAATCAGTCATTTATGAAAAAGTTTTGATATTTCTGATAAAAAAGGCCTTGTATATTTGGTGCGTATTCCCAAATCCGCTACTTTTGCATCCGCTTTCGAGAACGGGGGCGGCGATAGTTTGACATTCTGACAGAAACGGAGTAGGAACCCTTCCTTTTTTCTTGTTATTTGGTGCTGTTTGTTTCATGAGTGGCGCCTTTAAAAAGAAAAATGAAAAAAAACTTCAGATTTATTTGGAGTATATTAAATAAAGTTCTTACCTTTGCACCCGCTTTCAAAATGAGAGCAGCGTTGTTTGACAATCTTTTTGAAATCCGGGCGGTAACGACAGTTCTTTTTCTTTGTTCTTCCTTTCGCAAGAGAGATGACTTGAAGAAAGAAAAAATAAAAAAACTTCCGAAAATATTTGGAAGATATGAAATAAAGTCCTTACCTTTGCATCCGCTTTTGAAAAGAAAAGCAATCGTAAAACAAGCGATCTTTGAACAGATTTACATAAACAATACAAGTAGTACAAGAGCAGGTACATTCTTAATCTTTAAGATATGTATCTGGGTAAAAAAAAGAACCGTCAATACTTATAATATATAGGTAATTGAAAAGCTTTTTTAAATTCGAGCGTCCTGAACAGAGCAAGAACCACTCCTATGGAGTGATTAACAATACTTTTACAATGAAGAGTTTGATCCTGGCTCAGGATGAACGCTAGCTACAGGCTTAACACATGCAAGTCGAGGGGCAGCATGATTGAAGCTTGCTTCAATCGATGGCGACCGGCGCACGGGTGAGTAACACGTATCCAACCTGCCGATAACTCGGGGATAGCCTTTCGAAAGAAAGATTAATACCCGATAGCATAGTATTTCCGCATGGTTTCACTATTAAAGAACTTCGGTTATCGATGGGGATGCGTTCCATTAGATAGTTGGCGGGGTAACGGCCCACCAAGTCAACGATGGATAGGGGTTCTGAGAGGAAGGTCCCCCACATTGGAACTGAGACACGGTC
>ERZ1026999.350-NODE-350-length-25198-cov-21.888955_pt1 | contig 25198 bp, 24 predicted proteins | sample MGYA00519453_ERZ1026999 | MGnify/ENA primary metagenome ERZ1026999 (study PRJEB26926, sample SAMN06164453) | human gut metagenome | biome: ENVO:00009003; feature: ENVO:2100002; material: ENVO:00002003 | host: Homo sapiens | place: USA | collected 2012 ...
CCTTCTGTCTCCATGGTTTTCTTCCGCCACCGCGAACTTCAGAACGTGTCTTAGCTTTCTGAGTTCCCTGACGTTTATTTGCAAGCTGCTGAAGAACAGCCATATGAACTAAATGCTCATTAATTTCTACGCCGAAAATGGAATCATTTAACTCGATCTTGTCGACTTCTTTGCCTTCCATGTTATATACAGCTACGTTAGCCATCGTAAAGTTCCTCCTTTCTTACTTTGCACTATTTACCAGATTTTGTAGTCTCTTTTACTGTAATGAGAGCTTTCTTAGCTCCTGGAACTGCGCCCTTGATTAACAGTAAGTTCTTGTCTGCGTCAACTCTTACAACCTCAAGATTCTGAGTTGTAACCTTTACGCTACCCATGTGTCCAGGCATTCCTTTTCCCTTGAATACCTTACTTGGTGAAGAACAAGCACCGTTAGAACCCTGATGACGATGGAATTTAGAACCATGAGCCATTGGTCCTCTGTGCTGACCTAATCTCTTGATAGCACCCTGGAAACCTTTACCTTTTGAAATAGCAGTTACATCAACCTTGTCACCCTCTGCGAAGATGTCAGCCTTGATCTCATCTGCTAAATTGTACTCATCTGCGTTTTCGAATTTGAACTCGCGAACGAATCTCTTTCCTGAAACACCTGCTTTTTTGAAGTGTCCCATCTGAGCCTTATTAACACCATGTCTGTGTGCTACGCTCTTTTTACCATTGGCATCCTTCTCAACGACTTTCTCTTTCTTGTCGCCGAAACCAACCTGAACTGCGCTGTAACCGTCATTCTCAACAGTTTTGATCTGTGTTACAACACATGGACCAGCCTCTAATACAGTTACAGGTACTAATACACCATCTGCATTGAAGATCTGTGTCATACCGATTTTTGTTGCTAAAATCGCTTTCTTCATTTCTTTACCTCCTGTTTTCTACAGCGGAACGCCTCTTGCCTGTCAACCCAGCCCGCGAAGAATTAGCCGGAACAAGTAGCGGAACCGTTCATCCTAGAGCAGCCTACTAGATCGTTATGCTTTCGCACTGTATCTTCTATATAAACCATTCGGGGATATACTAATTAATTGTTGAAGCTTATTTCTGCTTCATTTTGATATCAATGTAAACACCAGCTGGCATTTCAATCCTTGATAAAGACTCTGTTGTCTTCTGTGTTGGATTGATGATATCGATAAGTCTCTTATGAGTTCTCTGCTCGAACTGTTCACGAGAATCCTTGTACATGTGAGTAGCTCTAAGAATTGTAACTACTTCCTTCTTTGTTGGAAGAGGTACCGGTCCGCTCACCTGTGATCCATTCTTCTTTACAGTCTCGATGATTTTCTTTGCGCTTGAATCTACTAACTCGTGATCATACGCCTTGAGAGTAATTCTCATTACTTGACTTGCCATAAAAAAAGTCGCCTCCTTTTCGCACTTTTAACTTCAGTACGACAAGCGGTGACTGTACACATCTCCGTGTGTGTCCTGTGGACTTTCACACGTTGTTTCTACATTTTGTAGACCATATCTGTTCTGTACAGTGACTTGCCGTCAGTTTCCTAACTTGACATTCGCTCCGCCGAATTCTCTGTCTCATGGACAGTAACTTCAAACTTCATAGCTATCATGCCACAGCAAGTGATATTATACATGACGTTTACAATAATTGCAATACTTTTTTCAAAAAAAATTTATTTTTTTATTTCGGATAATATTCCATTGAAAAATTACACTTTTGCACGTATATTATTATAGAAGAAACCCGATTAAATGCAAGCAACGTGTAGTTTATTTTTTACACGCAGATAAGAAAGGAATATAAACATATGTGGTTAGCAGATAGATGGAAAGATTACGAGGTTATTGACTGCTCATGCGGTGAAAAGCTTGAGCGCTGGTCTAAATATATTTTGCTGCGTCCCGATCCTCAGGTAATTTGGGACACTCCAAAGACTAATAAGAACTGGAAAAAGCTTAACGGTCACTATCACAGAAGCAAGAAAGGCGGCGGTGAGTGGGAGTTTTTTGATTTGCCGCAGGAGTGGACCATAAACTACTCTCTTCCTATTAATAAAGAGCTCACATTTCACTTAAAACCATTCAGCTTCAAGCACACCGGTCTGTTTCCTGAGCAGGCTGCCAATTGGGACTGGTTTTCAAAGAAGATTTATGATGCCAAAAAAAGCGGTCGTGATGTAAAGGTATTAAATCTCTTTGCATACACCGGAGGTGCCACTCTTGCTGCCGCTGCCGCTGGCGCCGCTGTCACACATGTGGACGCTTCAAAGGGCATGGTCACATGGGCTAAGGAAAACGCTGTAAGCAGCGGTCTTGGTGACGCACCTATCAGATGGCTTGTGGATGACTGTGTGAAGTTTGTTGAGCGTGAAATCCGCCGTGGCAATCATTACGATGCCATCATAATGGATCCGCCGTCATACGGCAGAGGTCCTAAGGGTGAAATCTGGAAAATTGAGGAAAGCGTATATCCGCTTGTGCAGCTTTGTGCAAAGCTCCTTACCGACAAGCCGCTTTTCTTCCTTATTAATTCCTATACGACTGGCTTGCAGCCTGCAGTGCTCACTTATATGATAAGCACTGCACTTAAAAAGTTTGATGGTAAGGTAACCGCAAGCGAAATCGGTCTCCCGGTTTCTTCAAACGGACTCGTGCTGCCTTGTGGTGCAAGCGGACGCTTTGAAAGTATCTGATAATCAGTTCTAAAATAAAATCAGCCGCAGTATTTCATTATTTTCTATGAAATACTGCGGCCTTTTAATGAATACGCAATATATTACAATATTCTCTTTTTTTTCAATAAAATCAGTATCAGCACACATATGACAACGATAACACCTATTATAATCATAAATCCATGTGCTGTCGTCGCTAGCGGCACCCACTTTGAGCTGACATTCATACCATAGATTCCTGAGATAACCGTCGGGATAGCCATGATAAGTGTGATGATTGTGAGCGACTTCATGACATTGTTAAGTCTGTTGTCAATGACCGTACTCATAAGCTCTCTGGTACCATTTATGATGTCCCTGTAAATTCCCGTCATCTCAATAGCCTGCTTATTTTCGACAATCACGTCTCCGAGAAGCTCCTTGTCCTCCGGATACTGCTCAAGGCGCTTGTATCTGGTCAGTCTCTCTAACACAACTCCATTGGCACGAAGTGATGTGGCAAAGTATACGAGTGTAGATTCCAGCTCGTGAAGCGCGATCAAATCGTCCTCCTCTGTATCCTCACCGACTCTCTCCTCAATCTCAGTACGCATCTTGTCTATGATGCGCAGATCATTCTGATACAGTACAGATATCCTGTAAAGAATCTGGTATACAAAGCGCATCTTTTTCTTGGTGGAAAATTCCTTTACACGGTTATTTAAAAATACCTGAAGCACCGGTGTATCCTCTGTACAGACTGTCACTATCTCATCATCTGTAAGTATGATGCCAAGCGGGATTGTGGTATATGACTCCTTGTCATGCCTAGTCTCTATCGAAGGTATATCCACAAGAATCAACGTATACCCATCCTGCAGTTCTATACGGGAGCTCTCCTCCTCATCGAGTGCTGCAAGTACGTCCTCAATATCAACATTCAGTTCATCCGCTACCATCTGTCCCTCTGCTACAGAAGGGTTGACCATCTGTATCCAGGTACCTCCCTGCAGCGTATCCAGCTCATGTATTAATTTGTCATCTGTCCTGTAAAACTTGACCATGGTGCCTCCCCGTGGCTTTTATGACACACATAATGCCACAAAATATTTTGACATCACTAACGTATTGTCTTTGAAATAAAAGATATTACTTCTCCGCGTATTTCTGACTCTGGCTCTTTATAAGCCCTGCATCCTCAAAGTAATTTATCCTCATGGCGCGCTTGACCTCTGCCATTGTCTGTGCTGCAGCCTCTCTTGCTGTCTCGCTGCCCTTCCTTAGTATCTCATATACAGCCGGAATATCCTTCTCATACTCTGCTCTTCTTGCGCGGATAGGTGAAAGTTCCTCCTGCATGATGTTGTTGAGGAATTTCTTAATCTTCACATCACCAAGACCGCCTCTTGTATAGTGGTCCTTAAGCTCCTGAAGGTTAGCATACTCCGGCAGATACTCCTCAAAATGTCCCGGCTTAGAGAAAGCATCAAGATATGTGAATACTGTATTGCCCTCCACATGTCCCGGATCTGAAATCTGGATATGTGTCGGATCTGTATACATGCTCATGATTTTCTTCTTTACATCTGCCTCTGTATCTGCCAGATAGATACAGTTGCCTAATGATTTGCTCATCTTCTGTCCACCGTCTGTACCCGGAAGTCTGCAGCATGCCTCATTCTCAGGTAAAAGCACATCCGGCTCAACGAGCACCTCATCATAGATAGAATTAAACTTTCTGACAATCTCCCTGGTCTGCTCTATCATTGGGAGCTGGTCCTCTCCAACCGGAACAGTTGTAGCCTTGAAGGCAGTGATATCTGCTGCCTGGCTGATTGGATAATTGAAAAATCCAACCGGTATACTTGCCTCGAAATTTCTTAGCTTAATCTCATTCTTTACTGTAGGGTTTCTCTGAAGTCTCGATACTGTAACGAGATTTGAGTAGAAAAATGTAAGCTCAGTAAGCTCCGGTATCTGTGACTGCACAAACAGTGTAGACTTGGCCGGATCGAGTCCTGCTGAGAGGTAATCAAGTGCTACCTCTATGATATTCTGTCTGATTTTCTCAGGGTTGTCAAAATTGTCTGTGAGTGCCTGTGCATCGGCAATCATGATAAATATTTTGTCATACTCTCCTGAATTCTGAAGCTCAACTCTTCTGCGAAGTGAGCCCACGTAATGGCCTATATGGAGTCTTCCTGTTGGTCTGTCTCCTGTTAAAATAATTTTTTCCATCTCTATTATTCCTCTGCTTTAGTTCTATTATTACGATTGCAATGTAGGTTTATTCGCCAAACCGTCTGTCTTAGCAATCGCCAGCTTTATTTATTATAACACACTGACGTGTAAAAGCCTAGGAAAAAGAACTCTCATTTTAATTATTTTATGATATCTGCATACTCTGCCTTTGCAGCCCTGCACAAATCATCCGGTGACAGCGTAATCTGAAGTCCAAGCCTGCCTCCGCTGACCGTGATTTTGTCCTGCTCCTTAGCTGCCTCATGGATAAATGTAGGATACTGTTTTTTCATTCCGATTGATGTACAGCCGCCCCTTATATAGCCTGTAACCTTTGTCAAATCCTTGAGATGCAGCATCTCTATGGACTTCTCACCTGCTGCCTTTGCGGCTTTTTTGAAATCAATTTCGTCATCTATCGGTACCACAAACACATAGTATCCGCCGCTTTTGCCGACTGTCGTGATAGTCTTGTACATGCCTGCGTGGTCAAGCCCCAGCTTGTCTGCTATCTGAGCTGCATCCACAAAGTCATCGCACTCGTATGTGCGTGCCTCATATGGAATCTTCATCGTTTCCAGTATTCTTATTGCATTTGTCTTTGCTTCTTTTTTTCCCATTATACTATCTTTCCTCCAATAAGCTTAAGATATATTCCATATCTTTATGCAATTGCCTCATTTTACTAATTGTCCGCACTCTTATCGGCATTTTTGTATGCTTCCTCAAAGAACTGCTCCTGCGAATCTATCGGTGTGCTGTTTATCTTTCTGTCCATATACTCACCATCAGCGCAAAGCTCCTTGCCCTTCTCGTCATCTGTCATGATTGTGTCGAAGATATGGCGGATCTTGTCCTTAGCATGTGCATCGTATACAGGTGTTGCAACCTCCACACGTCTTACTGTATTTCTGGTCATAAAATCTGCTGACGCAATGTAAATCTTCTCATCATCGCCCACACCAAATCTGTATATACGTGAATGCTCAAGATATCTTCCTACAACACTTATTACAGTGATGTTTTCTGTGGCGCCCTCAACCTGTGGCTTCACACAGCAGATTCCTCTGACAATAAGCTCTACCTTCACGCCTGCCTGTGATGCATCGATAAGCTTGTCTATAAGCACTTTATCAGTGAGAGAGTTAATCTTAACTCCGATGTATGCCGGTTTTCCTGCATTCTTATTGGCAATCTGCTCATCAATCATGTCAACAATTTTATTCTGCAGGCATTTTGGGGCAACAAGCAGATGTTTTACATCTCCGTCCGAAACAGTCTCACCTCTCTGAAGTGCCATAAACACCCTTGATGCATCTGCTCCAATCTCCTGGTTTGCAGTGATGAGGGATAAATCTGTATAAAGACGCGAGGTCTTCTCGTTGTAGTTTCCTGTACCAATCTGAGTGATGTACTCAAAGCTATCGCCCTTTTTCTTTGTGATGAGGCAGAGCTTTGAGTGGACCTTGTAATCACCGAGTCCGTAAAGTATCTGACAGCCTGCGTCCTCAAGGCGGTGTGACATCTCTATGTTGTTAGCCTCATCAAACCTCGCTCTGAGCTCGACAAGCACGATAACCTCCTTGCCGTTTTCTGCGGCCTCTATAAGTGCATCGATAATCTGGCTCTTGTCTGCCACTCTGTATAGTGTCATCTTGATGGAAACCACATCTGGATCCTCTGCTGCATCGTTAAGCATCTTGATAAACGGCTTCATGCTCTCAAACGGATATGAAAGAAGCACATCCTTTTTCTCAACCTGACCGAGTATACTCTCCTTAAGCGAAAGCTCAGGTGTGTCACGCGGTGTACGCTTCTCAAAGAAAAGCTCCTGCTTGTCTCGCAGATAGTGCTGAAGCTGGAATACGAACGACATATCAAGCGGTGTTTTTACACTGATAAAATGCTTTTTGCCAATCTCAAGGAAGCTCGAGAGTTCGTCAATCGCCTTGCGGTTGATTTTTCTTGAAAGCTCGACTCTTACAGGATCAAGACGCACTCTCTTCTTGATGAGCTGCTCCATCATATTACGGTAATCCATATCCTCATCATACATGCTCTGCGCATCGATATCCGCATTACGTGTCACACGCATGATTGATTTCTCACGGATTACATACTTTGGATAGAGCTTTGATACAAAGTGTAAAATAAGCTCCTCTGACAGCATAAATGTGCCCGGTCTTGTAGGTATCTCAATCAGACGCTTGAATACGCTGTTTGAGCATGGCACGATACCTGTCTTTTTCTTTCCCTTCTGCGTGGTTAAAAGCACTACCGCATAGAGCTGTTTATTTGCAAGGAATGGGAACGGCTGCTGCTTTCCTATAATCATTGGTGAGAGGAAAGGTGCAATGTGTGCATCAAAATATGCCTCCAGTAAATCACCCTCATCCTTTGACAGCTTGTTGAAATTGATTATGCGCACGCCCTTTGGCTCAAGCTCGCCCATGAGCTGCTCGTAAATCCTTGCTTTTTTCTTCTCAAGCTCGCATACTCTGTCAAGGATTGCCGATACCTGTTCCTCACTCGACATCTTTGTCTTGTTCTCGAAAATCTTTTCCTTTGAATTCATCTGCATCATGAGTGATCCTACTCTTACCATGAAAAACTCATCCAGATTTGTCTGGTAAATTGATGCAAAGGTCAGTCTCTCTGCAAGCGGTACTCTTGGATTGCCCGCCTCATTTAATACTCGCTCATTGAACTGTAACCATGACAGCTCCCTGTTTGTGTAAACTTCTTCCAGTTTTTTCATCTGCATATATGCTCCTATTCTATATGATATTTTTCCATTCGCATCCGCGTCTTTTAAGTTCGTTTTATTTTGTGCCCGCTGTATTTCAAGCAGCCTTGCCCGCTCTATCAGTTTATCCTCACGGCGTCTCCTTCTGTCTGCCAGATGAAGCTTATTTTCCACCCCGACAAGCAGCTGTGCAAGTGCCTTCAAAACTCTTTCCCTATGCAATATTTACCTCTCCGTTGATATCATCTGATAATATTCCAATTCTCGCTATACCGCACAGCACATAATGCTTCTGCAATGTCCGTGCACTCTTAAGTTCATTTTCGATATTTTTGTCTTTTTTGTCAATACATTCATGCAAATTTACAAACATTTCTTCAACAATATCAGCACATCTGAGAGTTTCCTTTGCAGCAAGCTGCATTACCACCTCTTTGACGCATTTTTATATGAATTAAGGCCGTCCACATTGGTAGTTTGTACCTCTTGTGAACAGCCTGTTATCATCGTTGCCATCATTCCTATGACGACCGCTTTCTTTGGTAATTTCTTTTTCAACATAATTAATCTCTCCATTAGCATGATAAATTATTAAAATTAATCAATAACTATTCAACAAGTTAATAGTATCAAGCTAATGTAAAGTCCAAAACGCAGTTATGTAAAATCATGGTAAAAACTTTACATTTCTTTACTCAGCTTTACATAAATTAATTTTGTGTGCATTTTATATATCTTTTAGGCATTTTTAACTATTTCAACAGCAATATCCGGATAATTTGTGATAATTGCATCTGCTTCTGCCTTGACAAATGCCTTCATCTCATGCTTTTCGTTTACAGTCCATACATGAGCTCTAAGTCCTCTTCCGTGCGCCTTGTCAATGTAGTTTTCATCCTGCATATGGTAGGTTGCCGGATGAAGCGCATCCACATGAAGCTCGCTTGCATACTCTGCCGGATTTACTATAATATCAGAAAAAAGCAGACCGCACCTCATATCAGGGCAAAGCTTTTTCATGCGCACAATCGACTCGTGATTGAATGATGAGCACCAGATTCGGTCAAGCATATCATACTCTTCCACGAGCGCCAGTACCTTTTTCTCCAGATTTTTGTACTGTACGATACCGTTTTTGAGCTCGATATTTATGGTCATCTCTGTGTTTTTGAGCAGGTCAAACACCTCATCGAGTGTTGGAATGCGAGTCTTCTTGTCATAGGACGGCATGTGCTTTGACACATTGAGGCGCTTTAACTCCTTGAGTGTATAGTCCTTTACAAAGCCTTTCTCTCCACTCACTCTGTCCACGGTCTCGTCATGTATGACCACAAGCTCTCCATCCTTTGTGAGCTGCACATCAAGCTCCACGCCGTCAGCCTTCATCTTTTCTGCCTTCTTGAATGCCTCAAGTGTGTTCTCCGGTGCATATCCGGATGCTCCTCTGTGTGCCCAGACCTTTGTTCCCTCTGTGTTTATCATGCTTTAAGCCTTCTTTCGTTACTTTTTATTTTAGTTATTTTCATGCCTCGGTGCATCATATTTGTCTGCAAGCCTTAAAAATACAAATCCCACTGCAAAGAATATTGCCATAGTTGCAACCGCCACATTTATCGTGCCGCCTGCAAGCTTTACTGACGCGATGACAAGTGAGCCTAAAAATGAAGCTCCCTTTGCAAAAATATCATAGATTCCGAAGTACTCTCCCGAGTTCTCAGGAGGAATAATCTTTGAAAAATATGAGCGTGACAGCGCCTGCAATGAGCCCTGGAAGCATCCCACACCAAATGCCATGATTCCAAAGCCAATCAGATCATGCAGTGTAAGTGCATATAGACAAACTGCAAAATATCCCGCAATGCAAACATACAAAAGCGTTGTAGTTTTGTATGTCTGTGACAGTCTTCCGAAAACAAGTGAACCGATGCATGCCACTATCTGTGTAAAAAGTAAAAACACTACCTGTCCCACTGAATCGAGCTTTAAATCAGTTCCTATGTTTATACAATTATCTATTATAGTACCTACACCATCTATGTAAAGGAAAAAAGCAACCAAAAACAGTCCTACTTTTTTATCTTTTGTAGCTATTTTTTTGATTGTTCCAAAAATCTGTGCAAATGCGTCAGCTATAAGTCTTAGGACTCCCGGATTTTTCTTTGTTTTGTTTTTCTCTTTGATATTGTCTCTTATAAATGCATCATTTTCAAAATTCTTATGAATATCTTTGTCTGCTGCATCCGATACATAATTCACCTGTTTATAGCTCTTAAACAATGGAATTGTAACAACAAACCACCAAATTCCTGTAACCGCAAAGCCTATTATCATCGATAGGCGGTTTGATATGTATCCAAGCATATCCGGTCCACAGATGTACGCTGCAAGTGAAACAAGAAACGGCACACACGAGCCCAGATATCCCCAGGCATAGCCGTAGGAAGACACCTCGTCCATTCTATCCTTTGTCGTCACATCGACAAGCATCGAGTCATAAAACACCAGCGATGCATTGTAAAATATCTTTGTAAGCACATAGATAACAAGAAACAGCACCCATGTGAGTGTAAAACCGTTAAGTATACATGCCGACACTCCTACAACTACTGTCGTGGAAAAAATAGCCTTTTTGATGCGCATATGATCTGCTATCGCACCACAGACAGGCCCGATAAGTGCTGATACAACTGTCATCACAGCTATTGCCACCGCATAATATGCAGTCGCCCTGTCAGATGAAATCTGCCCTGCCCCATCTCCAACGGCAAGGCTTTTGTACCATATCGGTATGAGCGCACACGCAAGCAGTGTGTATGCGGAATTTCCCACATCATATAATACCCATGAGAGCTCCTTTGATGAGAGCTTTTTGGTTTTCTTTTGTGTATTGTCTTCTTTTGATTTCATAAATTATACCTTTCCTGTTTTGTATGCCTCAGACTACGATTTTACTTTTTTTATGTAAAAACCGCTACCACCCATTTGCAAAGTTTATGTAAATAATCCGTCCAATATTAAATCAGCGACTCCCTCGCAATCTCCACATAATGCATGGCATTGCGATGATTCTCCTCTATCTCCTCAGCGGTCAGTGCCCTGACCACCTTTGCCGGAGAACCAAATGCGAGGCTTCCGTCAGGAATATCGGTGTCCTGGGTGACAAGAGCTCCCGCACCTATTATGCAGTTTTTACCAATCCTTGCTCCATTTAGCACGATGGCACCCATGCCGATGAGTGTATTATCACCTATAGTACACCCGTGAACAATTGCGCTGTGTCCTATTGTCACATTGTCACCGATTCTGACACTGTGGCTTAAGTCCACATGTACCACTGCATTGTCCTGTATATTCGAATTTCTGCCTATTTCTATCGGTTCTGAATCGCCTCTTACAGTTGCATTATACCATACGCTTGCTCCGTCAGCCATTGTCACCTGACCCTTAACAACGGCACCTTCTGCTATATAATATGCCATATCTATCCCTCCATCAATTTCAGATAATCGCCCTTGTCTATATGCATCATAGAAATCTGATTATTGTGCCGCCTGAAGCCATAGACACAGTCCACATTTCGGATAAGCGACTGCAGACGCTCATCCGGCACACAGACAATCAGCTGCAAATCCATCTTTCTTGCATACTTAAGGCACACCGCACTTCGCTCCTGATCCATCTTGGAAAATGCCTCATCCAAAAGCACCAGCTTAATCTTTGAATCACGATTGCTCTGCTGCATGTAAAGCATCGCAAAACCCGCAAGAAGCGCAACATACTTAGGGTTCTGTCCCTCACCGCCCGAATCACGGCCTGCCATGTCATCTACAAAGTTTTCCCTTATGACCTGACCATTTTCGTCCGTAACCTGCTCATACATGCTGAATGACAGATAATTACGGTAATCCGCATACTGCTCCATTTCCTTGCGCTTCTGCATGCGCAGATGCTCATCCTCATCCTTTGGCGGCATGAACTTGTCTGTCAAAAGCTTAATTTTCTGCTCATATTTCTTATAAAAGCCATCATCGCCAAAGCTTATCTGACCGTCTATTCCGCCATTATCCAGGTTTTTGCTGTCCAGCTCCTCCGCCATAAGCATATCATAGAACTGACCGTTTTCGTTTTTTGCCGGCTCTATCTTAATCTGATACGTGCTGTCTGAGAAATTAGTCTCCCTGAGAAGCCTGTTTATCTCGTAGGCATGGCGCTTTGCAGCCTTGATATCACCGTGGATTGTACCGATGACATTCTCTCTCAGACTTTTGTAAATCACCTTGCACTGCTCCTCAAACTCACTCTCATATTCCGGCTCATAATCCTTCTCGTACTTCTCCAGCAGCTCCTCGTATGCCTTATTTGACTTCTCAGCTCCGCTGAACTGACCTGACGGGAACTCCTTTATATACCTGTAGCGGGCAGTCTGAAGTGTCTCCACACACGACTGCTGCCTGCCACCATTTCCGTCTGCGCCCTGCAGCTCAATAAGCTTCTCACGCTGTTTGCTCTTGACTGATGCTCCTGAGCTATGCTGCAGCATATCCTGCACCTGCTTCTCAAGCTCCTCTCTGGCAACATAGCCCTCTAGCATATCATCCAGCTGCGCTCTTCTTTGCTCATTAGCACCTGTGATTTTCTCATGCTGGCTTATCTTTTCATTTATCTGCTGCTGATTCAGTGAAAAAGCGCTCTTAAGTGCATCAATGTTTTTCTCAAGAAGCTTCTTTTTCTCCTTTAGCTCCTTGTACTGCCCATTCTCCATGGTCTTGATAATAGCTTCGAGCTCATTTTTCTGTGAATTGACCTCTTTCAGCTCATCTGCTGCCTCCGAAAGCCCCACAAAGTACTCCGGCTCTCCCTTTAAGCACTCAAAATCTCTCTGTGCCTTGAGACTTGAAATAATACCCATAAGCTGTATCTGGTCCTTCTCAAGCCTCTCCACATCTGCCTCATACTCGGCAAGTCTTGCCTTGGATACCCTGCCTCCGATGCAGGCATTTGTAGTATAATCGCGCTTCTTCAGATGTCTGAAAATAAAGTTGCTGTATGAGTAGCAGTCCGGTGTAACTCCATCTCGTACCTGCTCAAGCTCGTCAACACTCCGACACTTTATAATATGTCCCAGATATCTTTTCAGGCAGACATCTACATACTTTTCCTTTGTATCCACCGCCTCATAAAGCGAACCATCCATGGCCTTTGGTTCACTGTCCATGATAGCCCTGGAATTTATGAGGTCAACATCCTCAAACTGCTTCATGTCCCTGAAAATAACAGCAGCAGTATGCGCATAACGCGGCTCTGTGATAAGTGAGAACTTGAGCCTTCCCATACGTCCTTCTATGGCATTCTTCCATTCCTCGTCCTGTACGTCAAACATATCCGCAAATACCTGTACCTTCACAGGCTCGCCAAATCTATCACTTAAGTCTCTCTGCAGCGCAGCTCTTGCCGAACGCAGGCTCTCACTGTACGACTTGCGGTTGTTCTTCATATCATCGACCAGACGTTTTTTCTCTTTAAGCTCTTTTGTTATCTCATTTTTCTGCGAAGTATTGTCCTCGAGCTCATCCTCGATATCCTTCTTTATAGACTCAAGCTTTAGATGAAGCTCCTGACATTTTGCCTCTGTGACATCGCCATCCACAATCTCTTCAATGAGGTTTAAAACTGCATTGCTCACATAATCTGTGATGACCTCATCCTCATCCCAGGCCTTTAGTCCGTTTGTGATTTTAATCCACTGACGGCTGTTGTCGGTAAGCATGAGACTTCTCTTCTCAAGCTCCCTAAGCTGATCCTTTTTGCTTCCTAAGTCGCTCGATTTCAAATCCGCACATACCTGAATATACTCCTGCTGCAGATCTGCCTGCTGCCCGGCTATATCCTCTGCCTTTTCTGAAAGCCTGTCCTGTTCTTCTTCAATACGCTTTTTATCATCCTCAGCTGCCTGAATCTTTGCACGCATATCCTCGATATCTATGCACCTGATCATTGTCTCTGCCATGACAATATCGCTTTGGATATTTACCAGTTCCTGTCCCGACTCCTTTATTTCCTTAAGAAGCTCAATACGCTTGCGCATATCCTCTATTTTTTCCCTGATTTGTCTGTATGCATCAAGCTGCTCACTGATAGTCTCTATCGTGCCCGAGTCACTCTTTGGAAACATATAATCACGTATAAACTGGCCTGTTCCATTTGTCATCCTGAGTGCAATAGCACTTTTTTCCATTGTGATAAAACGATTCGGGTCAATATATCCTAAAATCACATCATATAATGTGCCAAGGTATGCCTCCTTCGATGCGTAAATACGGTTTACATCCCCTCTGGCGCGTCTGTCAGCTGACTGTGAGCGAGTATTTACAAGCTTTTTAATATCATTATTTGAATAGCAAAAGCCGTCCGCTGTCACATATGAAGACTCCGGCATCCTGCCCGAATGACTGAAGTACACAAATCTCTTAATCTCAGAATCGTTTTTTCGTACCTCAAATGCTATTCCTATACATGTAAACGTATGACTGCCTGTATCCTCTATCTCAAGCGCTATGACCGAACAAAAATCACAGTCGCCACGATTTGCGGAACCATCCTTCTGCTCACCCCTCAAATAGCTCAGAACACTTCTCCTGTTTTTTGCATCATCTGCAGCCTTGTTCAAGAAGGTGGGGCTGAAGCTGCCGTAGAGGATTACCTGAATCGCATCCATGACGGTTGATTTTCCCGAGCCACTCTTACCACTGAACAAATTGACATACTCATTAAATTGCAAAACCTTGTGATTTATTCCGCCCCAGTTGTTTAGACACATTCTGGTAAATATCTTCTTAGACTGACTCAATTGGTAACTCCTCCATTTCACTGTTCTTGGCAAATTCATGGGTATGGTTTACAGAATCGCCTTCTGTATTCAATCCGTCAGCTTCAAGTGTTGCAGCCGACTCGTTATCATACTTAATCAGCTCCACCTCATCACTGTACATGCGCACAAGCTCATTTATATCCATGGCTGAGCAGAATATATTTACTGTGCCATAAATATAGATTGGTGTGTTGTCCTCCAGGTTTGCAATAGCCCCCGGCAGTTCAATCATCTGATGTGTTTTCATAAGCAAAAGAGCGTCTGACCATTCCTGATTATTGAGCTTTCTGGTAATCAGATTGGTATTTCTGCCATACTCACGAATCTCCGCCAGATTCGTTGTTGTCGCATTAAGCCCCTCGCCCATGATTTTATCCCTGTATATCATCTTCATTATAATGACAATCCTTGCAGTAAGAAGAGTCATCTTCTCGAGCATGACACCATCACCCGTTATCCTGAAAAGATGCTCCTGCTGGTCATGAACCAGCTCGCAGTCAAGCACAGCCAGATAATCAGAGATAAACTCTCTGTTTCTAAGGCACACCTGATACCTTGGATTGTCTCTTTGAATCAATGTAACGGGGTCACACTTCATTTGCAAAATACAGGTCTGCCTCAACAGATCCTGAATAGTTTTTCTAATATTTTCTGCCTCATTTGGCGAAACATTCTCCATATATTCAAACATACATTGCTCTCTTTTCTATGCTTCTAGTTTAGAGTCCGATTTGGATATTACAAGCCTTGAGTAGCTTACACCATCACTCTTTGTTATCTCTCCATCCAGACTCACCGTATCCTCACCCATGCGCTCATTGGTCTCCTCCTGCCATAAAAACAGAAGCTTTTCCAGATCCTCCATGGATTCCACAGTTTGTTCATCTGTCACAAACATGCCATCACGCATATTTTTATCTCTGAAGCTTTGAAGCTCCTTTTTGGTATACAATGGCTTCGGCACAAAATCTGCCATATCATCTTCGCCTGCCGAAGCATCGTCAATAACAAACGGAACAAACTCACTTCTTCCTCTCTCTCTTCTTCCCGGAAAGCTGTCGTCCGTTACATTGTAAAACTGTCTGGTGAACTTCATTCTGTTTCGAAGAGCTCCAAGTATCTCATCTGTTTTATCACTCTTATCTATCAGGTTAATGAGCTTTACTATATTATCCTCGTCATCTGCGCCTTCCTGCAGGATATAGTGTATCCTTGCAAGCGCCCTCTTTGCAAAAATCGTCTTCTGCTCAATAAGCTTGTTGTACTTTCTCTCAATCAGGTCAAACTCATGCTCCACCTTATAAACAAGCTCACTTGCCTTATCACAGTACTCCACGCTGTACTCATAGCGTTTTCTTTCAAACGTACCGGGTGTAGTCTGCGAAAGAATTCCCTCAAGCTCAGCCCTTCTGTCATCGTTCTGATTAAGGATTTTGCTTATAAGCTCCTTTACAGCCTCCTTGTAACGATAAAAGCTATCCGTGGTTGTAAGGATGGCATAACGTCTGCTATCACTGTTATTAATTTCCTTAATCAGTACCTTCTGTATACCTATAAAATCCTTCATACGTGACAGCTCATCAAAATATGCCCTCATACCATCCTGCATATTTGATAAAAGCTGACCAAGATTTTTTGACGTATACAACGCATTTTTCAGAATATCATTATTTTTTTCCGGATCTGAAAAATATGTAAAAAGCGCACTGTAAACAGCCAGAATGCTCTCGCGCTCCCTGCTGTCATCATCCACAAGCAGCTTTTTAAACAGCTCAGCATACATCTGGCTGTACTGAGGAAATGCAATCACATATGTGTTGAGCTTTTCATCAAAATCACTCCTGATCCAGCCCCAGTTTATAAGCCTGCCCAATATAGCTGATGGTGTCAGGGTGTATGCGAAACTGGCCTGGTCATATATAACATCAATTTCGGAATCAGGATTATAATCATCATGATTATCCATGCTGCCACTATCTTTATCACTCTCATCTTCATTATAATCAGTCTGCCATACAATGCCTGTTTTTGATATGGTATCCGCTATGATTATCTGACACTCCTCACGTGTCAGTCCCAGTGATGCATAGACCTCGTTATTCTCCTCATATAACGCAACAACTATCTGCATGTATGCATCCATATTTTTCGTGCGGAATAAGCTATAAAATTCTTTTGGTATTCTATCTTTTAATGTCATACTCATATAATAACATATCCCCACGTTTTTCGCCATATACATGGAAATAAACGTGGGGATATTAATATTGCTGCTTCACACCTCAGTCTTAACAGTAACATCCGGTTACCATCAAATCACTCCTGATTGTGACCATCAATAATTCTATTCAATATAATATACTTACTGCTCAGCAACTCTCAGATGACGGATAAGCTCATTTAAGCTCTCTGCCTCACTGCTCATCTCCTGACTTGCAGCTGCGCACTCCTGTGAAGAAGCTGAGTTAGTCTGAACTACATCATTAATCTGCTCTACACCATTATTAATCTGCTTGATAGCATCTGTCTGTGTCTCAAGTGTCTCTGCGATTCCATTAACCTCATCTGTGATAGTCTTGGAATTGCCTGCAACCTCCTCAAGCTGCGATGCTGTCTTGCCTGCAATAACCATTCCTTTTTCAACAGCCTTGACTGAAGACTCAATAAGAGCTGCTGACTCCTTAGCAGCATTTGCACTCTGCTCAGCAAGTACAGTAACCTGGTCTGCAACAACTGCAAAGCCTTTTCCTGCCTCTCCTGCTCTGGCTGCCTCGATAGAAGCATTGAGTGCAAGAAGGTTTGTCTGGGATGCAATCTCATTGATTGTTGCGATGATTTTACCGATTTCCTGAGATGCCTCATTGATTTCATTCATGGATGTAACCATCTCGTGCATCTGTCCGTTGCTATCCATAATCTCAGTTCCGAGTCCGTCAACCTTCTGGCTGATTTCCTTTGCATGCTCAGCATTCTCAGCTACCTGATCCGCTACAGAAGCAAGTGTTGCTGTAAGCTCCTCAACAACAGCGGCCTGGTCTGTTGCGCCCTGCGCAAGGTCACTAGAGCTGGCAGCTACCTGCCCAGCACCGTTTGAAACCTCATTGGCAGCTCTCTGAATACCACTGACTGTATCTGACATGCTCTCCTCGAAAGCAACAATTGATTCTTTAATTCCTACAAAATCGCCTTTCCACTCCACCTGTGGCTTGAAGTTGAAATTGCCATCAGCAAACTGTCTCATAGTCAGGTCGATATCATCAATATATGAGCCAAGTGTCCTGATAGACTTTCTAAGGTCATGTGCAAGTTTGCCAATCTCATCATCTGAATGATACTCCAGATTGCTGTGAAGATTTCCATTAACAAGCTCTCCTGCCACTACCTCAATCTGCTGTAACGGCTCAAGCACAGAATCAATAACCTGATCACTGATTTTTTTCGCAATCATTGTAGCTACAATTCCAACTATTATTACATTGGCCAGTCCTATAACCAGGAAAAATGTAGCAACTGTTCCCGACTCGGCACCAAAGATATTAGCCTTTGCACCAAAATAAACCAATAAAACTGCAACAATTGATATGCCTCCCGATACAAGCAGCATATCCAATACTTTCTTATAGCCATATTTCAATCTCTGCTGAAGTGGCATTTCCATTATTTTGCTTTTAGCTTCCTCACCCATATGTAATTCTCCCTTTCTCATTTAGGTTTCGTTCTATACAGTAAGATTATTATATCATTACCATAGTACTATTTCAATGATAATTTGACAATATTTGTCATTTTTGACATATCGCCTAATTTCGGAAAAGATTTATAGTCAAATACACTAATTTCCCGCTTATTACACCTCGAAATCCATACATGCCCTATTTGCAGTAAATGGTCTCACCCTGGTATCTGCCACTGCAACATGCTTAGGATTCTTTGCGTATGCTGCAAGTGCATCAGCATCTTCAAATGTAGTATCAAGCATCACATCTACGGTAGATGTCGGAAGATAATCTGTGCGCACTGAAATGTCGATCATTCCCGGAATCTGCCCTTTAAGTCCCTCTAACCCTTTCTTTATGCCGGCACGTATTTCCTTCTTCTGTGCCTCTGTGTACTCATCCTTGAGTGTCCATAAAATAATGTGTTTAACCATTGTGTGCCTCCTGAGTTTTTCAGGTCTTTCGACCAGTCCAAACTATAACATAATAATTTCTTTAATGTTCATCTCTTCTATAGTTCAAAACCATAAGGTGAATGGAGACCTTTGTATGAATAATATGCCATTCAGACCGCTATGTCAATTACATATTCTACCCCATCACTTCATTTCCTACCCCATTTTGCACCTTTTGTGGCAGAAAACATATTAGGTACAGTTTAGAATACATTTATTATTCAAATCATTTAATTTACATTTCTCTTTTAGCTTCTACCTTTGTTGCATATTTCCACGTCTTTCCGCAATCTTTTGAATAGATACTTTCCCAACTAAATGTATCCTTCTCAATATTTTTGAAATTCCATTGCCATATAGTTGTATCATTCGCATCTTTATTAATCCCTGTTTGTATAATATCATTCTCCAATTCTTCGGCGATTAACCTATCAACACTCCATTTGGAAACGTACACTATATTCCACTTTTTTGAATTATCTATCATTGGAACTCGTATTGTTGTTCCATAATCTCCGTATAAAGTATCTTCCTCTGTCCATTCTCCTCTTTTGGGACAAATGAAGACATCTTGAATTCCATACCCATCCATGACATATGAAAAAAGCCACTCACCTTCTTTTGTATCTTCAATCTTCCCCTCTTCATCATATGTAGTCATTGTAAACGACCAATTTCCAACAAATCTACTATACAATGATAAATCTGTGTTATTATTCGCATTATTGCTTCCTAATGCTTCTAAAAATTCATTTTTCATTAGCGTACACTCTCCTCCCGATAAACATGTTGCTTATTTATCATTTGTAGTAATTGAATAAACAACCAAATCCCTATATTCCCCTGTGTTTTTATCAATTCTTCTTTTTCTTAAAACCCCATCCTTAATAAAACCTACCTTTTCAAGCAGATTAAGCGAAGGTTTATTATCTATATTACATTTTGCCTCAATGAGATACAGTCTATCTTTTGCCAAGTATTCTGAAATCATCTTTTTTACAGCTTCAGTGCCATAACCTTTACCATGCCACTTTTCACCAATAACATAACCAATTTCACCAATCCTTAATTCTTGATATGGTATATCAAAAGATATATATCCTATACATGCACCACTTTCTTTTTCAACAATTACCCATGCATTCGTATTTTTCACCATAGCATTTACAAAAGAATTCATCTGATCCATATTCATTGGATATCCCATTATAAAATCACCCAAATGCTCATCTGTCCCCCATCCCTCGAAGCATATTGAAGCATCTTCATTCACAAAATGGCGGATGTATAATCGCTCTGTTTCTATTTTCATCATAAAAATCCTTTTCCATCTACATTATGACTTGGCACCACTACATCAATTAATCCTACTATAACATACTTTTAAACTGTAAAAAAGGGTTTCCGAGAAATCTCGGAAACCCTTGAATTTACTAGATATTTACACTACTAACAAGTAATTACTCGATAACTGTAGCAACACGTCCAGATCCTACTGTACGTCCACCCTCACGATACTTTAATATCATTTTACCTCATATTTTTTATGGTTTTCTCTCCAAAATACAGTGAAAAACGACTGATTTGTACTATTTATTTTTATTTGCCTGATTTCTTGGCACCGTTTTGGCACCGGAAGCCTCAGTCAAAAAGCTTCTCTTCTGCTGTTTATACTCTTCTCTATCAGCTTTAATTTATAGCCAAAAAGCAGCCAGTTTTTCATATAAATAATTTCTAATAACTTTTATCGCCTTTCTTCAAAGGAGAAAACGTAATCTTATTTGCCAAAAGAAAAAGAATTATTATTACAATACCAAATCCCACAAAAAGTGAACTTGTATCAACAACAGTAACTTTGTATATAATACTAATCACAAAAGATACCACTGGCGCGCATGCGTATGTAAGTGAAAATCGAATTGCAGAAACACGTCCTATATATTCTTTAGTAACTTCTTTTACAAATTTCACTTGTACATAAGTAATCATTAATCCCAATGCTGCACCAATTATTATCGAACCGATTAGCAACAGTAATTTTTGAGTTATAGGATTTGCAATATATTTTGAAACAAATACAATAAAAACATAGTATACACCTAAAACAATTCCACAAAATGTAACAAGTGTATTATTTTTTTTCTCCTCTTTCATTTTTGCAAAAGTCAATGATCCCAAAATAGTACCAATAGTTACGCTTACACTTAGTAATGAAACAATTTTGGCATCTCCACTAAACATTTCTCTTGCAATCGGGGCGAGCAGTGCATCAAATGGAACCACTGCTGAATTAATTAGAATACATAAAAAACATAGTTTTAATAGCTTCTTATGGTCAAATACATAACTAAATCCATCTCTAAGCGAAATTAAATATTCTCTGCCAATTATTCGGTTTGTCTTCTTTTCTTCTTGAACAGAAAATTCTATTTTTACTATAAGCAAAGCTGATATTAAAAATATCAAAGCATCTATCGCTAAAGAAATACCTATTCCAAATGAACTAATCACTATGCCTGACAAGCCAGTTCCAACTAATACTGCTATTTTGGTACAAGACACATTGACACTTACACCTTTATCATAATGTTCATTAGGAAGTACATGCTGAATAACTGCTACCCCTGCTGGCATATGAAATGCTTCTATTAATGAAATGGATATTGTCATAAAAACCAATATTAATGGTGAAAGCATGTTTTGTGTATATACATATAATATATACAAAACTAACAGAACTCGAGCTATATCTGAAAGTACTAACACTTTCTTTTTATTCATATTCTCGACTAATGGACCTATAAATGGTTGAATAATTACAGAAGTAGCTTGATTAATACCAAAAATAATCGCAGACCACCCTGCACTATTTGTAAGTAAATATACCAACCATGTAAAAAGTATTGTATCTAATGAATCACCACAGCGGTTAATAATATTAGAAGTCAGCAGATAAACATAATTGTGGTTATGATATAACTCATGTTTATTCATCTTTTATTTTTAGTAGCAGACTGTATCGTATGTATGAAAGTATTGTAAAATAAGCATTTATTACTTCTTTTACATAAAATACTGTCTACTACGTTCTCCTTTCCTAAAATTATTCTTCATCCAATAGCTCTTGGCAGGTCATTGAGATGAATACGCCTAACTCAATCAATTCATTAAGATGTTTTTCTGAAAGGTCAGCATCTTTTTTCATAAGTTTTGATATTTCTGCACTCAATTCATCTGCCTGTTGCTGTATATAATAAATCTTTTCTTTATGTTCATCATTCATAAGCGTACCTCTATTTCTTAGCTAACTGTTTCTTCAGTCGTTCATTCTCGGATTTTAGTTCCTCATAATCGACTAACTGAACAATCAGTTTCTTTTTGTCATCCTCTAACTTTTTAACCTGTTCCCTAAGAGTAGCAATCTTTTCGTCCTTGAGCTGTATCTTATCCTTTTTAACAGCAACCAAATCATCTAAAGGGCTTGCCTTTGAGATAGCTCTAAGGCTTAAAATACGCTCCTTAACTTGTGCATTATTATAAAGGGTTGCCCTTGATACGCCTGCCTCTTTGCTTACAGTTTCAAAGTTAATAGGCTTGTTCTTTCTTTTAAGTTTATCAATAGCCTTGCTGACCTTATCAATAGTTTCTTTATTCTTTGCCTCTGCATGAGCCTTAATACCTGCAACCTGACTATCCGACACTTTCTTTGCCATTTAACTGCACCTCCAGACTTTCTACCAATGGTTTTAGATACTTGTACTTAACTGCCTGCACTTGATATGCTGGCTCTTGACCAAGTTCCTTTAGTCTTGCCATTTCCTTTTCAAGTAAATCCAGTTCATCCTTCAAAATCGGATAGAACTGAACCTCCGTGATGTAGTTCGGGCAGTTGTAAAAGAAGCAACCATCTCCATCGGTACAATTACCTCGTCTAAAATCGTACAAGCATACTCCTGTAGGCAATGGATTGAAACTCATTGTTTTTGCCAAACCAGAGATTACATCATCAATCTCATCCTCAGTTTTTCCATGAAATAAATCATCTAGCTTACCTTTGATTTCTTTCGCACGAAGTCCTGCAATCTTTGACTCTGGACTCAAAATCATATCAGAATAGATTTCTTTGACTTCTTCTTCCTGTAAGGTAAGATAGTGTGCCGTCATTTCAATAGAAACATGAGAATACTGTTTCATAATCATTGCAATAGGTACTTTTCTTTTGATAAGTTCCCTTACAAATGTTGATCTAAACTGATGTGATGTAAGGGGATATAAATCACCTTTATTATCTCGAATATCATGTCTTTCAATGAAGTATCGTAGTTTTTTATCATTCCAATGCGTTTCAGTATAAGAAGCTATCTTATTATTCTGAGATTTAATTCTACAAAGAAACAGTTCCTTTAATCCACTTTCCTTACGAAGTTCTGCTGTGTATTCTGAAAGCTCTGTAATGGCATCTTTTACAAGGTCATTGATAAATACCTTATGGATGATAGGCTCGCCTTTTTCAGTCTTGCCAAGTGTTACCTCCATGTAATCATAACCATCTGTGGTACGTTTTACACAGCCTTCCTGTATAGATAAAACTTCATTGATACGAAGTCCTGTCTGGCTCTGAATGATGATACCTGCCTTTGTGAGTACATCCTTTTCATCATGTACTGCATGATACAAAATCTTATCAAATACATCCTCTGGAATAGGTTTTGTCTTGTTAGTTTTCATAGACTTTTTTCTATTCCATAACTGATTAGCTGTTTCTGTCTTTGGAAGATGAAACTGTGGTACATTCCATCCTTTTATCTGACCGATACGGATGATTTCTTCTACCGCATGACAAGTACTAAATCCTGTACCTGTTGCCACCTTCTTTTCGTCCTTCATCCAAAGATTGAAATTAAGATAATCCTCTAAAGTAACATCTGCAAAGCTGTGAATGCCGTTTATAGAACAGTATTCTATAAACATTGGAAAATTACCATTGATATAACCTTGTACTGTCTGTGGTTTTATTTTGCCAAGTTTGTAGTAGGTATACTGTTTAACAGTTTCCTTCATATCTACATCAGAAATATATTCAAAACGAATATATTTATGTGATTCTTTAGTTGATTTAGCAGTAATAAAAGGTCTTAAATCCCATACATCATCACTGTATCGGGAGTTGCCTATTATTATACTGTTTAAGTCTGTATTAGGCTCTATGACCTGTAGCTGTAAAGCCAAGTTAGTTGCCATTTTGCAATCCCTCCAATCTTTCAATGATGAATTTCAATACCTCTATGGTCGGTATAAAGTGTTCTGCGTAATGCTCACCATAGATAGCACCTTCTTCAAGCTGTTTTTCAAGGTTAGCCAAGTGCTGTTTATGAGCCTCTAAATACTCTGGTGTTGTGATATAACGACTGCAAGTATAGCATTTCTGCCTTTTAAGAAGTCTCGGACAGATATTTCCATCTGTAACAGGTTTTGTACAATAACCATCACACAAACCTGCAACACACTTATCCTTATTAGTCTTAAACCATTCAAACTCTGATACATTATCAAAAGCACTACTTTGTATCTGATTGATGTTACCGATAACACCTACACTCTGAAATACCTCTGCTCGTTCCTTATCCTTTACATCTGCATAGAAACGCTTTGTAACGGATGGATCTGAATGACCTAACACCTGCTGAATAACATTTATGTTAGTTCCTTTGGAAAGCATATCTGTTCCAAGAGTTCGTCTGAATTGATGGCTTGTAAGGTTGTAGTAATCGCCGTTGGCATCTTTGATGTTGTTATCTTTGATGAAATCTCTGAACCAAAGTTGCGTAAATGTCTGTGATGTAATGACACCTACTGAGCCAGCACTTCTTCCCACAGGTACTCGCCAAATCATCAGAGTATCTTTATCCTTTTCATCAGCTTCATCACGAAGTTCTGCTGTTATCTCAATAAGTTTCTCTATCGCAGCTACACATTCGCTTCTAACAGGCATAGGAGCCTTATCCTTGCGTCCTTTGTGCTGAGTCCACTCGATTGTATATCCACTAATCAAATGTGGCTTAATGCAGTCAATACGAAGTTTTAAGAGGTCTCCAATACGCATTCCTGTCGTTATTTGAATACCGTATTTCTGCATATTTTCTATGCTTTTAGGTGGCAAAATCTGCAGAAAACTGCTGTTTTTGCATACTGTATTTTTATTTGCTTAAGTTCTTGGCACCGTTTTGGCACCGTAGGTACTTCATCTTCCTTTACTACTATAAAATTTGAATTTATCTTAGTGCATCTCTTAACTGCCACAGACCACTTTGGATATTTGCTCCTGCACCCTCGATAGCACCCGCTATAATGATTGCGGCAACTATAATTGCAATCGCAATAATAATTTTACCTATTAGATGTTGATATTCTTTCATAGTTATGTCTCCTTTCAAATTCTAAGTTTGATAAGCTCCTCTAAGAGATTATGTTTCAATTTTCTTCTATGTATTTCACTA
>ERZ1026999.371-NODE-371-length-23945-cov-7.976350_pt1 | contig 23945 bp, 29 predicted proteins | sample MGYA00519453_ERZ1026999 | MGnify/ENA primary metagenome ERZ1026999 (study PRJEB26926, sample SAMN06164453) | human gut metagenome | biome: ENVO:00009003; feature: ENVO:2100002; material: ENVO:00002003 | host: Homo sapiens | place: USA | collected 2012 ...
CGGTTACCAATTTTCTCTACAGCGTCCTGAACAGTTACGCGTGCCATACTTAAAAAGCTCCACAGGTGAAGAAATGACTGGGCATGATACTGAAATCAGGTTCAGTCTGCCAACAATTTGCTGATTAAAGCGTCATGACGCTGCTTTTGGCGGCTCATGCGCAGACGTTCGGCGCGAATAATGGTCTTCAAATCGGTCAACGCGGTATCGAAGTCATCATTCACAATCAGGTAATCATATTCGGCGTAATGGCTCATTTCTGCAACAGCTTGCGCCATACGCTTTGCAATGACCTCTTCGCTGTCCTGACCGCGACCGCGTAGACGGCGGTCCAGTTCGATTTTAGACGGCGGTAAAATAAAGATACTCCGCGCGTGCGGCATCTTCTGGCGAATTTGCTGCGCACCCTGCCAGTCGATATCGAGAAAAACATCGACACCGGTCGCCAGTACTTGCTCAATGGCCTCACGCGAAGTGCCATAGTAATTACCAAAAACTTCTGCGTGTTCGAGGAACGCATCTCTACTAATCATTTCTTTAAATTCATCATGATTAACAAAGAAATAATGTTCACCGTGGACTTCACCAGGACGCGGTTGGCGTGTGGTGTGTGAAACAGAAACCTGGGTGTCATACAACGGTTGGGTTTTTAATAAAGCCTGAATCAGGCTGGATTTACCCGCGCCACTGGGGGCAGAAACAATATAAAGCGTGCCTTGAGCCATGAGTATCTTTCGTATGTGATTAGCGAAATAAAGCCTACATACGAGCTTATTATACACGGCGCGGCCATGTGACGTAGCCCTTGCTCACACTTTTTGCGCAAAGTTGTTGCATTTTGCGTAGCTGCTTCCGCATTTGCCTGTGATTCACTGCAATAAAGACGATTCTCAGGAAGCGTCCTCGCAGACTCCGTTTTTGCCACTCGGCTTTGTCTTCACCAAGTTGTATATCTGCCTGACTATCTACAGCGGAGGTGATGATGAAAGTATGGATGGCGATATTAATAAGTATCTTGTGCTGGCAATCATCGGCGTGGGCGGTCTGTCCGGCCTGGTCGCCAGCCAGAGCACAGGAAGAAATTTCCCGCCTGCAACAGCAAATAAAACAGTGGGACGATGACTACTGGAAGGAAGGGAAAAGTGAGGTGGAAGACGGTGTTTACGATCAGTTAAGCGCCCGTCTCACGCAGTGGCAACGCTGTTTTGGGAACGAGACTCGCGATGTGATGATGCCGCCTTTAAACGGTGCGGTTATGCATCCGGTTGCCCATACGGGTGTACGCAAAATGGCGGATAAAAACGCATTAAGTCTGTGGATGCGCGAACGTAGCGATCTTTGGGTGCAGCCAAAAGTTGATGGCGTTGCGGTAACCCTGGTTTATCGGGACGGGAAACTGAACAAAGCAATCAGTCGCGGTAATGGCCTGAAAGGCGAGGACTGGACGCAGAAAGTTCGCTTAATTTCCGCTGTGCCGCAAACCGTTAGCGGGCCTTTAGCCAACAGCACGCTTCAGGGGGAAATATTTCTCAAGCGTAAGGGGCATATCCAACAACAAATGGGGGGAATAAATGCCCGCGCAAAAGTTGCTGGCCTGATGATGCGCCAGGGGAATAGCGATACGCTAAACTCACTGGCTGTTTTTGTCTGGGCATGGCCGGATGGACCGCATTTAATGACCGATCGTTTAAAGGATCTGGCTACCGCAGGTTTTACTTTAACGCAGACGTATACCCGCGCGGTTAAAAATGCTGATGAGGTTGCGCACGTACGCAATGAGTGGTGGAAAGCAAAATTACCCTTCGTCACCGATGGCGTGGTTGTGCGAGCGGCGAAAGAACCCGAATCCCGTCATTGGTTACCGGGCCAGGCGGAGTGGCTGGTGGCCTGGAAATATCAACCTGTAGCTCAGGTTGCCGAAGTGAAGGCGATTCAATTTGCGGTGGGTAAGAGCGGTAAAATATCGGTGGTGGCGTCACTCGCACCTGTCATGCTGGATGATAAAAAAATCCAGCGGGTGAATATTGGTTCCGTCAGGCGCTGGCAGGAATGGGATATTGCGCCTGGTGATCAGATCCTCGTCAGCCTTGCCGGTCAGGGGATTCCTCGCATTGATGATGTGGTCTGGCGCGGAGCAGAACGTACAAAACCGACACCACCAGAAAACCGCTTTAACTCGTTGACCTGCTACTTTGCTTCTGATGTTTGTCAGGAACAGTTCATTTCACGCTTAGTCTGGCTGGGGTCAAAACAGGTTCTGGGGCTTGATGGCATTGGTGAGGCCGGCTGGCGCGCCCTGCATCAGACTCATCGCTTTGAGCATATCTTTTCCTGGCTTTTATTAACGCCAGAGCAATTACAGAACACGCCGGGGATCGCGAAAAGTAAAAGTGCGCAGTTATGGCATCAGTTTAATCTGGCTCGTCAGCAGCCTTTTACTCGCTGGGTGATGGCAATGGGAATACCGCTAACCCGGGCGGCGCTTAATGCCAGTGATGAACGGTCCTGGTCGCAACTTTTATTTAGCACGGAACAGTTCTGGCAGCAGCTGCCGGGGACTGGATCGGGGCGCGCCAGACAGGTTATTGAATGGAAGGAAAATGCGCAAATCAAGAAGCTGGGCAGTTGGCTGTCTGCCCAGCAGATCACAGGTTTTGAACCTTAGTGACCTTCGTGGCTGTAGTAAAAGACCGGTAATCCCAGCTTAAGACGTAGCGCCAGTAAACGGGCAAAAAAGCCGAATACCAGGGTGGAGATAATCACAACATCATGGTTAGAAACATAGTGTTGCAGCGCGATGTACAGCACGGCGGAGGCAAATGAGACACCCGCATACAACTCTTTCTGGAATACCAGTGGGATGCGTTTACAGAACATATCGCGCAAAACGCCGCCAAACACGCCGGTGGTTACCGCCGCGACAACGGCAATAATTGGGCCGTGTCCCATATCCAGTGCAACCTGTGCGCCGATGATAGAAAAGACCACCAGTCCGAGCGCATCGAGCACCAGAAACACTTTGCGCAGATAAGGCATTACAGGAGCAACTATAGTGGTGAGTACTGCAGCGGTAGCGACGATAATCACATATTCCGGGTGTTTGACCCAGCCGAGCGGATAGTGGCCCAGCAGAATATCGCGCACTGACCCTCCGCCAATTGCCGTGGCGGTCGCAATAATAATTACGCCAAATGTATCCATGCGCCGTCGTCCGGCCGCCAGCGCCCCCGTCATGGCTTCGGCAGTAATGCCAACCAAATACAAAATGTGTAACAGCATGGTTCTCTCCCTAAAAATCTGTCTGGCAGGGTAGCGATTTGTGCGTATTGTCACGATTGAGATTTTTTAAGGTGAGAGGAAATTGATAACTTGTAGTTATGTGAAATCGCTATTTTCTGTAGCGTAGATGCATTCTTCTGACTTCTTGTCTGAGAAAATGCATAAGAAAAAATAGGTTAAAATTGAGGGGTGGAAAAGAAAGGTGCAATGTTTAGCCATTGTGTTCACCGCACCTGGACTTTGGCTTACGCATCGGGTATCTCAATCAACAAAAAGAGTTTTTATTTTCTGCTATTTCTTCTCTGTAATTTTTACACTGTTTTCCAACTGCTTGATGCTGACCTGCGGGGTCGGCAACTCCTCAGGCATGGTTCCGCCAAGTTCCTGAATGGTTTGCCTCACCTTGCGACCCACGTCAAAGTGTGTGGTATTAGCTTGCTGTTTTGAATTCACGCCATCCCGCTTGAGTTTTTCTTCTGTTTGGGTAGCTCGAAAGAGATTAGCCGCCAGTTCTGTTGAACCCATATGATCCAGGATCTTCTGACTCTTTTTCAGCCCCTTCCGCTGATGGATGGCTTTCTGATCTAATCCACCATACAGTCCCCGGTAACCATGATTCTGAAATATGGCGAAATCGATAGCTGTCGCTACCCCAGCTTGCTGCGCTGCCTCAACTAATTGTTTGTTATGTTCTTTCAACTCATTTCTCAGAAAAAGACGCTTTTCGTCTTCACGAAGTTGCCTGAAAGCTTCATCGTCAGCCAGCTCCTGCCGTCGGGTCTGGATAGCAAAATAAGTTTGCCCTGCCGCAATAACCGGTTTCGCAGGGTCGCCGTTTTGTACTACCAGGTAACAGGCATAGCGGGAGAGATGAACATCTTCAAGTTCTCGTTGAGCCCCTGAACCTAATACAACCATTTTGGTGGTTTCAACGAAATGGTCAGATGCGGCTTGATTGCTGGCTTCGCACGCTTGAGTCGCGCGGGCCAGTACCTTTTGAAAATTGCGCCAGTCCCGATAATCCAGTAACGGTGCCAATTCTCTCGCTGACCAAAATTCTTGCCCTTCAGTGCCATAATGCCGTATTTCTTCAAAAGGTTGATGATGTTCGTTCATTGCCCACTCCATATGATATCGATTGCAAGGAAAGTAAGTTTACAACTGTGTTTATATACAGTTGTGAGTATCTCACGTTCTCACTGCGCTGGGCAAAAAAACATCGCAAAATCTGGAGCAGGCACGCAAAACAGAATTGAATGTTGCGGGGAGGAAAAATGCCGCTCTGTTTGAGTGGGCGGCATTTGTGAAGGCTGAAAAGGAAGAATTGGCGTTACGAGTTATTCAATGTTCTGAATCTATATATTGAGTAAATGCATCAATAGCCTATGGTTTATGGATTTTTAGTAATGATATTTTTCTTTGGGTTCACCCATGTGTACACCTAAATCATGAGTGCTATTGAGACCAATTAACACCTCATTAGTTGTTAACTTGTACTTGTTCACAAGAAATATATCCCTGTCGTTTGTGTCTTCTCGCATGAGGAAATGCCAGTCTTATTTTTCCGGATCTTACTAATGGAACGAGCTGTTTTTCTCGTAGGTTCTGTGGTGTTCGGGCCATTAACTTTGCAATAACACTAAGCGGCATATAATGGCCTGAGCAAAGCTTAAGTATGATTTCGTCCATGGTTTCGTTGGAAAGTCGTTTCTTTTCTCTGGCTAATGCAGATATGTCTTCTAACCGTTGCCTTAAGGTTGGTGAAAGGCACTCAAGGTTATCCACATAAGGAAAAGGTAGTTTCTCGGTTATAAAACGACCTAAAGCATCTCGTTCTTTTTCGTTATCCGTGATCAATTCTTCGTTATCCGTGATCAAATTATCGCTATCCGTGATGATTTGAGCTTCGTTTGCGAATGAGTTGTCTGTTGATAACGGATTTACACCAAAAACTTCCTCTGGAGATGGAAGATCCTGCCCCGGTAATGTATATGATTTATTCCTCTTCTCACCATGAGGGACTAAGAATCCGCCGCTTACAAGGCGGGGTAAGGCTAAAGTTACCTCACGAGAGTGAAGGCTAGTTAGTTGACAAGCCCGTTCATGGTCAATCCACTTTTCTACGGCTGCAGTTATAACAATACTGCGCTCAAGCTCACTGAGATGGTCTACTTTGTCGCCAAATTTTGTATGGAGAAGATTGGCAATTTCTTCTGATACGAGGTTGCCAATAGATAGCTCCAAAAGTGTTTGTTCTGGTTCTGTTTTTTCATATAGCCTTGGCATACGCCAGTTAGCCCATTTCCAGCCACTAAATATTTTAGGGATCCCTGAGCCTGATCGTTCACCAGCACCAATAATTAAAAACATTTGATGCATCAGTCGGTTTCGACAATCGCTTTCATATCCTTTGATTGCTTGTTCTGGTGGCACGCGCATCAAACCTGGATTACGGAAGCCAAATAGATCTGGTCGTTTCACAACCATGATGGAGATTCGTCCAGTATAATCGGCATGAACTAAGGTATTTACCAGCGCTTCACGCAATGCTGTGTGTATCTGAGTATCGTCCTGTCGGATACCTTCTTTAAGCTCAAAAGGGACTTTTAAGTCAGCAATTAGTTTTCGATAGGTTCGTCTGTAAAAGTCAAACACGTTACCTGACCAAGTCCCATCGGGACATAGTCTATCTACCCATCTTCTTTCAGTTCTTGCTTCAGGGCGTTCTTGGTAATCCACAAAATAATTTGGGGCTACATCTTGTATCGCTTCCCATGTTCCAAACATGAGAATGCCAGCTAAGGTCATGCCTTCCAAACCTGTTTGCCGGTCTTTTCTATATCCCCCAATACTTCGTAGGAAAGCAAAGTTATCTAGTTCGAGAGCTGGATGTGTCGGGTTTGAAGCAGATAGTAGATTTCTGTAAGCCAACAAGCTTTCTAGGTTAATATCGTTCATGTCGAAGTTTTGTACGATACGGTTGTCGCGGCTTTCTTCAACCTGTTCGGCCATCATGCGACGAACTTGTTCTTCTGAACAACGATGATCACCGTCGTGCATACGAAACCATGTTTCTGACATGGGTTGATTATTCAAATAAACAGGTTTCTGTTCTCGTCGTGCGATTGGTATTTCAATGACAAGAATATCCTTTCCCTGTAAGGATACTGTTTGGACAGAGTTATTGGTAAGAAGATTAACGTTAACTTTTTTCTTGTTGCTCACGAGGTCGAAAAGCTGCTTTTTAACGGTATTTATATCTGAGATACCCGCAACGGAAAATTCCCCTTTTTTCTCTCTAATACCTAAAACCACATACCCACCACGGCAGTTTGCCATAGCACTATAGGTTGGCCAGAAATCATCAGGTAATTTACCTTGTCCGTCTTTCCCTTGAGCTAGCTTGAACTCTAGCTCTGCGGATTCCGAAAGTGCACGCAAGTCGCTAAGGTCAGATATTAGGAACACAGTTCCTCCATATGAAACTTATGGGTATAAATTTTTCACATTTTACTCTAGTTTAAGTGGTAGGAAAGAACATGAAAGGTTATTAAAACGTTGATAACACTGATACCTGTACGTTTGAACAGGGTATTGAATAGTCAGTATGTTGCTCTGCTATGAAATGCTTTATTCGTTATGATCCTTATTTATCCACAATGATTTTCTAGTTGTCCGTGATGAAGGTTAGATAGGAATCACAGATAATTGGTAGGAGGGGCTATTATATCGGCATCATGCCCACCAGCTACAAAAAAGCCTTGCCCGTAGGCTTAATGTTTGGCTTGAATATCGGCTTACTGTAACGCCTCGCTCACCGTCGCGGCCTGTCCGGTTTCTTCCACTGATACGGCCTCACATCATCCTGCTGGTGGCGTTCCTGTTGCAGCACAACGGAAACAGGCGCTGAACACCTGTTAATTTTTCTTGCAGGTTGTTTGATTCCGGCAATGCTGCGGATCATCTCCAGCAAATCGGCTTCGGTGATGGTCATGATTTACACCTTAGGAAATCTTAGGTGGCTGGTTGACACTTTCCAGCTTAAGACCTTAACAAACCTTAACATCGCAGGTTGACACACTTGACACTTTTTCGCGAAAAACCTTAACAAAACTTAACCACCCCTGGCATTTCTAAGCATGGCAACTTGACACTTTTCGCGATTTTTTCGGTTTTTTGACGTGGTGAATATGGTACAAGGCCAGTAATGGCGCGGCTTCTAGCGAGGTTGACACTTTTTCGCGTTCAGAGTGTAAAGTGTCAACCTGGCAAGCTGCTTAACTTGACACTTTTTGATGTCATTGATGGTCTGATTTTTCCCATTCAGCCAGGGCGTTTAGCCCGGCTTCACTCCATGATTCCAGTTCATCGGGATAATCACCTGCAACATAGCAGAGTTCGCAACGCAGCATACGAATTGCCAGCCTGGCATTACCTCGCAAATTGTATTTTTCAAAGTAATGCTGCCCTTCATCATCCTCAAGGCAGATACACCATCATCAAGAAAGTGCACTTCCCAGCCTAATTCCCCGGCTGCATACAGCACACGCTGCTGTATGTCATCGTCCGTTACTGGCGAAGGAATTTTACCGTCTCTGGCCTTAACTGCTTTCCAGAACTCGCCCCACGTCATTTCCAGCGTTCTTTCTGGCCACATTTCAGAAACGGTGTCTTTCCCTTGTGCCGGTGGGCTGTTCCGCTGCTCTGTCGCCTCCACATCAATTTTTTTGCCAGACATGATCACTTCGCCTTTCTCGATCCAGTCGTAAACTGTCTGGCGGCTTACGCCTTTGTATTTGGCGTATTCGGCTTTACTCATCAACATGTAGCTCACCTCATGCGTATACGATAAAAAATAATTTCATGCGGAAAGGGAATGCGTTGTGGGTATGGAGGAAAGGGGCAATAACCGCCCCTTACTGATTCAGTTGCGCCAGGATGGCTGGCTAAGCGTGGTTTTCATTACATCATTGACGACCTGTTTTACGATTTCTGTGTTGGCAGTCGTGCTTTCAACATCAACAAAGCCATAATCGCCAATTTCCACCGTCAGGGATTCCAGTTTCTTCCCTAGAGCATCAGGCAACTCTCCACTGAACCGGTGCTGAAGATTTTCCACCAGCAACGCCCTGAATGCCTCGCTGTTCCCTTTTTTCTGCCATAGCTGGCGTTTATCCACTCTGATATTTAATTTCACAGTCTCACCTCTTTAAGTGCCTTATCCATCAGTTGCCGGGCGATAACATGAATCGACGGTGCCACACCAAGCACAGATTTCTGACGCTCTTCGTCCTGGATGCGTTGCAGGGCTTCGATCTGCCTCCGGGAAAGTAAAACTGGCTTTACTCCGTGACCTTTCATGATTTTTCTCCCGAATAATAACAACCACAACAATTGCACAAAATGAAATGATAGCAATAAATGTTGCAATTAATGAAACACAATAAGGCCGGGAAAAATCCCGGCCCCGTCACTGACTGCAATTTTTCGATCCAGGGTATTTCCTGAATGCCTTACCATTGGGCTGATGTAATCCCATTCCGGCATGTGCCCGGCTGATGGTTTCGCGCATCTCCCCGAAATTATCCTGCCTTGCTGGTGGGCGTGCTGCCTTGTGGATACATTCCGCGCGACGTTTTGCCGCCTGTTCCCGTGCCTTGTCATCATTCGCCAGCATAATGACCTCAGCCCACCGCGCCGCCGCTCTCCGGTACAGACCACGCGCTTCCAGTGCTTCCGCTTTGCTGTCGTGAATCATGCGCCTGTTTTCTCCTTTGCTGCCCGGCGCTGACGTTTGCGCTTCTCATTCAGCGCCACCAGCCGCGTTTCTGCGTCCTGTTGTTCCTGTGGTGTCACCTCGCCGCACGGCTGGCCTTTCAGGTCGTAACGCGCCCCACCAGCAACCAGGGCGCGGTAATAGCGCGGAGACTGCGCATAAGATGCCAGCGTCGCACGTAATGCCCCTGGCCCAAATGCCAGCCCCCTGACGGCGAGATCCTGCATCAGGTCGTCGAATATCCCCACCTTAAGCGGCTTCGGTGCTTCCCGGCTGAATAAGTCAGGCCACAACTCAGTGAGGCGGTTAACGCGCCTGCGGTTTTTGCGCTGGCGTTTGGTCATATGCCGCCACGGTGTCGCCCCTGTGGGCTTCTGCTGCGCGTTCTGATTACCGGGCATCACTTTATATGCCGATGTGGTTTTATCCTGCTGTTGCGTCTCCTGTACCATTTTTGTGGCATACCGTAATTTCTGTTGATGGTCAGCTTTTCCATGTGTACTTTTCATCGATATTATCCGTATTATCGTCGTTCCTTTTGATGGCTTATTTCTATAGAAATTTCTTTATTGCTTATTGCCCAGATAATTAACTGACTATTAGTGCTTTAATACTCAGGTACGCAGAAAGAATAACACCAATAAAAGAAGGGTACAGCAGAATCCCAAACAAAAACTTCATGTACTTATGTTTTCCTGTCACTTCGTTAATAACAGATATTATACTCAACATACATAATGCAATACTTATAGTTGCAATAAATGCAATAGTAAGCAAGATGAAATATCTTACACCTGTTTGAGAAGATAAATTTGCAATTATACCTATCATAACGAGACTCTGTATAATCCCGAAAGACAAAGCACCAGAAGACTTTTCCACTATTTCACTAAATTTCTTCACAAAGTAAATCATATATATCACCTTTATATAACGCTATGCTAAGGTTTATTTATACGATATCCCCAAATGGTATTCCATCACCGTACGGATCACTCTGCTGGCCTTTTTTGCCGCCCGGCCGCACCGTTCGCGCACTGATTACGCTGTCTGCGATAACCAGACCAGCCACGTTTCGCCGTTCCGTCATCTGCCTGGCTGCGCGGAAGGGGAACTGCCATACTCGCCATTGCCATTGGTGTTCCCTTGCTGGTGGTTTTTGAGTGCAGATCAGCCACCTGCCGCCCGTAAGCGGATATTTGTACCGTCATGCTGTTTGCTCTCCGGTTTTAACGTTGATGATTGTCACCTGTTCAGCTTCGGCAATCTCCCGTTCTGTCAGCGTGGCAAAGTTTGCCGCTGCCGTTGTCATGAATGCGCTTATCAGTTCGGGATGTACTTTCGCGTATCCTTCCCCGGCGTTGCGGTCGATAATTTTTATCGCCCCCCTCAGCCTGTGTTCTGTCAAATCAAGGGCGTGAGATTGTGTTTTTTGTGTGTTTCGTTGTCACAGCCTTTACCTCACAGCAATAAAATAAAATTTTTGCATTTTAACCCTTCACCTGTTCACCTTTTTCCGTTTCTCCTTTTAATTCATTGTGTTAAGGGGTGAACAGTTTCACAAAAACTATTCACCAACTGTTCACCAACTGTTCACCCTTAAAGCTCAACAAATAATCAAAAAGGTGAACAGTGAATAGTTTGATGAACAGTTCATGAATAACTGTTCACCCTATAACCAACTGATATAGAACACATTTATTACAGGGTGAACAGTGATGAACAGTTATTCCATAAGTTTAATTTTTGCCATCGTCATTTGTGACCGATGCACATGAGGGCATCCAGTCTTCTGAATCCTCTGTCAGTATCACGTTTGAACGCAAGCCATGCTTCGTTTTCCGTTTCATATACTCCCTGCCGTATTCCGCCATTGCCCCTGGCATATCCTTACCGAAGCGTGTCAGTGTTACGGGCTTACCGAATCCGTGTGCCCTCATATACGCCAGATAGGCGTGATAGAGATACCTGCGCGGGCTGAACGGAATAATTTCAGCATTACCCACTAACAGGCCATCGCACATTACCGACGACATGAGATAGCCGCAGAAGTCCACCAGCGAATCGCCCTCGCGTTTTATCACCAGGGCTTCTTCTGATTTCTGCTGCTCATATAGCAGGCGTTTAGCTTCGTCCTGGTCAGAAAAGCGTGTAAGCAGGTGGCGAATCACTACCGCCAGCTCTCCTTCTATTTTTTCAGCCAGCATAGGGTCACGTTCGTTCTCCGGTACAACTTCCGAAAAATTGAATATTACCCGACGACGTGATATCCCACCGCTGCGGTCACTGAATGACATGGCGTTATTGTTCACCGCCAGCACGACCGCCTGAATGCGTGTTGAGTAGGGGGCTTTATGTTTCGGGTCGATTGCCACCTTATCACCGCCTGTAATGGCCTTAATCCCTGCACCATCACCAGCGTAACGGGTCATATCCGGCATGATAATCAGCGAAAAGCCAACCACTAACGCACGTTCCCTGGCATCTTCCAGCGCCTTCATGCTTGCCGATACCGTGTTGGCCTTACCCGCCAGCATAGTGCAAATCTCCGCCATTACGCTTTTACCGCTTCCACCCGGCCCCGTTACCTCAAGAAATAACTGCCAGTCGTACCGATTCGCCAGCACCATGAATAACGCCGCCAGTACGCGATCTGCCTTGCGGTCATTCTCAGCCACCGAACGGCGCAACCACTTCCAGAAATTCGGCGCATGTGTTGCCAGCGTTTCCCCCTCTGCTGGTGGGCTGAAAGGTAATTCACTGGCAATTAACAACCAGTCGTTTTTGTTATGCTCCCGAAAATTACCAGTTCTGGTATCAAATACCCCGTTACTGAATCCAATCAGGTTACGGGCTGTATTCCCCATTACGGGCAAACTTAACTTCATGGTATCGACCGCCGATTTGATGGCGTTCTGCGAATAGCTGATTTCCGCATCAATAAAAATCTGCGCCATAGTCCGCTGTAACTCTTTATCCTGTACCGGCTCCCATACAACACCGTTGTAGTGGTGAACGGTGTCAGAATCCGCATTGATTGCCAGTTCACCGCCATAATGTGCCAGGAGAACTTCGCCGCGCTGGCTTGCTCCCATCTGGTTAAGTGCCAGTGGTGTCGCGCTGTCTTCTGTTTTTTTCTTTGCCGGAAACCGGATAATCAGTCCGTCATCAATGTTTTTACGCTCACGGGCAAGGTATTCACGCCAGTTCTCACACTTCTGGCTGTGCATGCCATCAGGGTAATAATTCGCATTCTGTATACTTGCCGCCGCCAGCTTCTGACCAATTGCCTTAACCATTACAGGATCTAACTGTCCGGCTCTGAATATGCGCGCGGATGTGCGCCCATCAGGCACTATTTGCAGATTTCCGATCTCTTTCAGTTGTTCATCAGCCAGCACAACAGGTGGCTCATTATCTCCAGCCATACGCGCATCGTGTTCCTGCCATTGTTTCGCGTGTGCCCAGGCATCACTACCCGCGAAAATAATTACCTCTGTGTCTTTGTGTTTTATTCCGCGTGGCTGTTTTTTTACGTTCGGTGCCAGTTTCATTTTTTCCCCCCTGCAACCAGCATTTCACGGATTTTGCGGATATAGCTTGCTGCACGTTTTTGATTTACGGCTTTATAATGGTCCACCAGCGTAAAATCACGGCGGTAGGTGATATTGCCTGGCGTAACGTGACGAATAACCACTCGTCCCCCACGTCTGGTGTCGCGGTAAATATCTCCGAGTCTGATTTCAGGCCGAGAGAGACCGCTGGCAGTAAAGCCAGAATTTTTCTTTTTCATGGTTTTATTTTCCTGTCAGCAGTTCCGGTTTTATTTCCGCACGAATACAGAGTTCAGAAAAAAATTCAGGAGAACCAACAATCTCATTACTTTTCAGTCGGCATTGTGATTTCACTTTCCCTTTATCCAGGTAAACCAGTACGCGTCCGGTGAAATCATCTGGCACATTAAGCACTACGGGTACATGCGCTTCATGATTATGCATGGCTTACATCCTCCGTGAATTTTCTTCTGTAACGCGTCTCTGCCACATATTCCGCATAGTCCGACGCAATACTAAGAATCATTTCACCCTCTGACTTGTAGCCACTGGTATTGATAAGAAAATATGCAGCTTTCATCATGTCAGCAACGCTCAACAATGCGCCCGCTGCATCTTCCGGTGCGCCATCAAATTCCCGTTTCAGGGAATTAAAACGATCATCACGCATGTTTACCCCCCCTGAATGACCTGATAACCGCAACTGGTCAGCAATTCGATAAATTCCGGCAGTGTGCCGAAACAGCAATCATCACGCAGACGTTCGCGGGATACTTCAACGCCGTTTTCGTGGTGACTCACCATGCGTCCGGTAAAATGCAGATCATCATCGTGATGGCACGTTGACGGCTTAATCAGTCGCGCACGTTCCGCCAGTTCCAGCAATGCTTCAACGCTTCCGGCAATTGCACCATCCGGCAGGTGATAATTACTTACCACGCGTCCATTCTCCACGTTGACCAGTAGCTGCCCGGAAAATATCTCGTCAAACTGAATGCTGTTAAGGTCAGAAATTGACAGGTTATGCATGGTGCACCTCCTGCACATCAGCCATGATAATTTTTCCGGCCTTATCCAGTGCCTGATCGGCTTTTAGCTGCACAAATGCTAAATAATGGAAGATGCATTCTGATTCTCTGGCTGCGTGTTTATGCGCCACACCAGCGATAGCAGAAATCTCAATAAGTGAATCCATCAGCGTTTTGATAGCGTCTACCGCTGCATCAGGCCATGTTGCATTACACATGTTCCACCTCCTGGCGAATGCGGGCAGCGAATACCATCACGCAGCCATCAGGAGATTGCTGGTGTGCTTCCTGTTCGCTGGTGGCCTCGATGTGAATTACGCGCGGTTGTGCTGTGCTCAGGGCGATAAAACGCCAGATATATTTATTCAGGTTGTGCGAGTCCCGCCCTTGCGGGTGTGTGGTATGATTTCTCATAGCTACCTCGATACTTCTGCTATCGTTGGTGGTTAGACGCCCTGCATGTGTTGCGAGCACTGCGGGGCGTTGCTCTTTCAGGTGTATTTCACCTTTGCTTTTTAATTTACTCACTGGTGAAATACACTTCAAGCCTTTTTTTATCATTTTTTTTGCGTATACTGACATACACCAATTTTTAGGAGATCCAGAAATGGCAACTGGTGCAAAGAACGCAAAATCACAAATGACAACTGTCAGAATCCCACATGAAGTAATGGATGATATTGAGCAACTTAAAGAACCTGGCGAAAGTACCGCTGGTTTTTTAGTTACTGCCGCAAAAGGCGAGATCAAACGCCGCCAGCGGCGCAAGGCCAAAGAACAGGAGTAGTTGATCAGCGCCGGGCGCCCAGAAAAAATCGTATCAGTCGCGCCACCAGCAAAATTTTTTGCTTTCCGGACGGCGTGGCCAACGGCATTTTGCAGTAAAATATTCTGCATTTCTGGCGTACTGTGGCGACGGTGATCAGCGCCTTCACATTGAACGAACTTGTCGCTAAAATTCACCCATATAGCAAACATCGCGGTGCTGTAGGTAATTCGTTCACAAAGGCGCTCCGGCAACGGGGCGCTTTCTCTTTTTGTAACGGTCAGAGCGTTACACATGGCTGTTTTCCTCCATGCGACGGGCTAACCAACGCTGCGAAAGGCGAATTAATTCCGCTTTCCGCTGGTGGTAGTCCTGGCCTAACTCAATCAGCGTGATATTGCTCTGCTCAAGGTAAGAAAGGTGCTCAAGCTGCAACGTGCTCATGTGGTCGCGTGGTTCGCCTGTAATGCCGTTCGCCTGTGCCCACTGTTTTGCAGTCATGCCACCCAGCACGATACGCGCCAGCATATTGGCTTCCGTGGTGTAGTGGTGCTGGAACGTGTTTTTACCCAGTTCAGCCCGGTACGCCTCCAGCGCGGCACACATCGGCTTAAAGTAGCTGGCAACGGTGATACGGGCTTTCAGTTCCCGGCGTAACGCTGCGGAACGCACTGGCGCTACCTTGTGTAGCTCCTCCTCGCATTTGATGAAGTACTGACGAACGGCACGGCCCTGTTCGGTGTGTTCGACCATCGCCAGTTCTTTTGCCATGTTCACGGTGATGATGTACTCAAGAGCTGTTTGCTGGCGAGATTTTGCGCTCACCGGATCGGGTCGGCTCAAATATTCAACAACCTCATAATCCACGCCTTCCGTGAAGCCGTATTCTTCAATGCGCCCCTTGATCCACGAACGGAAAACGCGCCCTACACCTAACGCCTTATGCAACGCTCTGGCACTAACAATATTGGTTTCACGCCCGCCAATAACGCCGGAAATAACCGGGATAATTTCACCAAAATTTTGCAGATTCTGGTTTTCAGGCCGAACGAAGCCCTGCCCCTGTACGGGCGTTTTTGGAAATTTCATAAAAAACTCCTGCTATCGAATCTGGTTAATTGCTGTTTGCTGGTGGATAGCTGGGGCGCCTGGTCCCGTAGCTGTTTTATCAGGCTGATGTGTTTCGGCGTTCTTCCAGCCAGCGATTAATCTCTACCGCATCGAATGCAGTGCTTTTCTCACCCAGTTTGATGGGCTTAGGCATCTTCCCGCTACGTACCCAACGATCGAGCGTTGATAAGCTGGTACCCAGCAATTCAGCCAGGCGATAGCGGCGGATATAGCCAGTTGCAGGGATTGCGGTTTGAAGTATTGGTTGGTTTTTCATATGCCCCATTACCTTTGTTGTTGGTTTGTGATTTGTAATAGGGGCATTAAATAACAAATGAAATGATGTGTGTGTGAGTTTTAGAAAAAACACTGTGACTTTTCTTATTTCACTATCTAAAACGCTCTCGCCAGCTTTTCCAAGTGTTCTTATCTGGTTGTGGGATTACAATGCCTTTTTGAGCACCTATTTGTGCAATTTTTTTATTTAACTTGTTAGGCGGCAAAGATATTATCTCATTGTCTGTTAACCCGGCAATTCTTAATAATCCATATATCATTTTAAATTGATGTATTGTTAATCTTGGTAACTTGTGATTTTCTTTTTTTATAGTGTTGTTTATGGAGTAAATTGGAAATCCATTTGTTATTGATTTATAAAGGTTGTCAATGTGCTCTCTGGTTATTAATAATGAATCAGGTGTAATCTTAATGTTGCCGCTTGTTTTTGCATGGCATGAAAAAATAAATGTGGGATTCGCAGTGCGACGTGAAAGCGGTATGGATGTATTCATAGAGATAGTTTTGTTTCTTACTATAGTCTCTTGAATATCAAAAACTCCAGAAACCTTTGCCTCAAAAATAACACCATTTTCTTTTATTTCATCACTATATTCATGAATAATTATGCCAAGAGAGGAAATTTCTTTTTTGATGAGAAAAGAAATAAAATCAATATAGTCTTCATCCTTTGGCCATGTAAAATCACGATAACCAAAATACCCCTCACAGTAAGCATTTTTTATTTTTGTGGCAAAATTAATTCTGTTAATATCCTGCCAATGCCATAAATCATCTATTTCACATTCTAAAATTTGAGCTGCTCTATCTAAAGAGCAGAATTCTAATGGAGGTAATTGTTTTTTTTGCCATATTGTTTCATTAATATTTGTCATGATTGCACTACCGTTATGAAAAAATATATTCGTTAATGAATTAGCCTTAATGTCTATTATTTATTAGATTGCGTGATGTCAGAACATATCATGTTTTCTAAATTCACCAGCAAATCAGTCCACTGTGCTAGTGCCGCTTTGCGCTCATCAAAATATTGATGGCGGTTATAAATGCCCTCTACGCCTTTTATGCGGTGGTTAAGGCATCGTTCAGCAACGATCGGGTCAACTCCCAATGCTGCTAAATGTGTTCGTGCTGTTCGCCGGAAGTCGTGAATTGTAAAGTTGGGGACGTTCGGCATTTCTGCTCTGACTTTTGCCAATGCAACAGGAAGGGTGCTTTCCTGGATGTGAGGGATCATTCTGTGCTGCATTTTTCTGGCAGGTAATACCCATGCGCTATTGCATGAAAATGTATGCAATTCTCGCAACCATTCTATAGCCGCTGGTGGCAATGGTATGTCGATAGCATCACCATTTTTAGTTCGTTGTTCTGGTAGATGCCAAATCGCGCCATCTAAGTCGAATTCATCCCACTTGGCGGCGCATAATTCCATTTTTCTGACACACAACGCCAGGAGCAACTTAAAGGTTAATTCGTTCTGGCGGCTGAATCCTTTGGCTTTACGCATTGCCTGAAAAAATTGGATTAATTCGTCCCGGTTCAGCCAACGATCACGAGATAATTCTTTCCCACCAGCATCTGAAACTTCGAAAGCTGAGCAGGGGTTAACTTCCAAAGCAAGGCGTTTAATACCGTAGTCAAATATGCGACGTGTCCAGCGAAGAACGTCAGTAGCAATTGTTGGAGCGCCTCTATCAACAATACTTTTAAGCATAGCATCAATATGGCGTGGTTTTACATCTTCAACCTTCATGTGGCCTATGGCTGGATTTATGTCTTTATCAATGCGCCTACGGAGAATATCTGGGTGTTTCCACCGGGGAAGTATTTGCCGTTCAAAGTATTCGGCGGCAAGTTCAGAAACGTGCAGCGCGTTTTTTTCGGCTTCTATTTTTGCCAGTGCTTCGGCTTTACGCTGCTGTTTTTCTGCGGCTACGTCATATCCCAAAGCAACTCGTGCGGAAAGTTCTTTTGCCCGTTCCCTCGCTTTTGATAACGATAATTCAGAATATGAACCAATAAGCATGGCACGAGATTTTCCTGCTAGTTTATATCGAAACCGCCAGGTAGGGGATCTATCCACCTCTCTATACCGGAGATATAGCCCACCACCATCAGCACGACCTTCGAAATGTTCTCCGGCTTTTATCCATGCGCGGATCTGCATATCTGTGAGTTTTGGCATTTTCGTGTATCCAGACGTTGAAAACTTGGTGTACCCAAACGTTTGGACTTAAAGCGTGATGTGTACACCTTTGGGTACACTGTTATCATGCGCTTTAGTCGTTCCTTATGAGTGTTCATGATAACAAAAAAAGCCCGAAAAAATCGGGCCTTTAAGTGTTTGGGATTTTTGATGAAAGTCAATAAATCGTTACTCAATATTCTGGATCTGCTCGCGCATCTGCTCAATCAACACTTTCAGCTCGATGGCAGAATTCGTCACTTCGGCATTGATAGATTTCGAAGCAAGAGTGTTCGACTCGCGGTTGAACTCCTGCATCATAAAGTCCAGACGACGACCAACGGCTTCTTTTTTCTTCAGAATGTTGTAGGTCTCTTTGACATGCGCTTCGAGGCGGTCCAGTTCTTCGGCAACGTCAATTCGTTGTGCCAGCAGAACCAACTCCTGCTCCAGACGGTTGTTTTCCAGTTGCACCTGAGCATCTTCCAGCTTCGCTATCAGACGCTCACGCTGCCATTGCAGGATTTCCGGCATATGGGCGCGGACTTTGGCCACTTCGGCGGTGACGCCTTCCAGACGCTGCTCAATCAACACTTTCAGTGCCTGACCTTCGGTTTCGCGCGCGATGATAAAGTCATCCAGGGTGCCATCCAACGCCGCGAGAATTTCAGCTGCAATCGCGTCGAGATCTTGCTCCTGGGCTGCCATCACGCCCGGCCAGCGTAGAATATCAACCGGGTTGATTTCTCCTTCGTCGCTCTGCATTTTTACCCAGTTCGCGGCAGTTACCAGCTGTTTAGCCAGTTTTTCGTTGAGGATCAGCTCACCTTGCGCGCTAACATCTGGCTCATAGCGCAGAGTACATTCCACTTTACCGCGCGTCAGGCGAGAACGAATACGCTCGCGAACGACAGGTTCAAGGCTACGGAACTGCTCCGGCAGACGAAAGTAAGTTTCCAGATAACGCTGGTTTACCGAGCGCATTTCCCAGGTTGCGCTCCCCCATTCACCCTTGATTTCACGCCGGGCGTAGGCGGTCATACTGCGGATCATAGACGTTCCTGTTTATAAAAGGAGAGGTGGAAGGATTATAGCCATCGATGCCTTGTCAGGATAGGAATAACCGCCGGAAGTCCGTATAATGCGCAGCCACATTTGTTTCAAGCCGGAGATTTCAATATGCGTCCAGCAGGCCGTAGCAATAATCAGGTGCGTCCCGTTACCCTGACTCGTAACTATACAAAACATGCAGAAGGCTCGGTGCTGGTCGAATTTGGCGATACCAAAGTATTGTGTACCGCCTCTATTGAAGAAGGCGTGCCGCGCTTCCTGAAAGGTCAGGGCCAGGGCTGGATCACCGCAGAGTACGGTATGCTGCCACGTTCTACCCATACCCGTAACGCGCGTGAAGCGGCGAAAGGTAAGCAGGGTGGACGCACAATGGAAATCCAGCGTCTGATCGCCCGTGCTCTTCGCGCGGCAGTAGATTTGAAAGCACTGGGTGAGTTCACCATTACGCTGGACTGCGACGTGCTTCAGGCTGATGGTGGCACGCGTACCGCTTCGATTACGGGTGCCTGCGTGGCGCTGGCAGATGCGCTACAGAAGCTGGTGGAAAACGGCAAGCTGAAAACTAATCCAATGAAAGGGATGGTAGCCGCGGTCTCTGTCGGGATTGTGAACGGTGAAGCGGTTTGCGATCTGGAATATGTTGAAGACTCTGCCGCAGAGACCGACATGAACGTAGTGATGACCGAAGACGGGCGTATCATTGAAGTGCAGGGGACGGCAGAAGGCGAACCGTTCACCCACGAAGAGTTACTCACCTTGTTGGCGCTGGCCCGAGGGGGAATCGAATCCATTGTAGCGACGCAGAAGGCGGCGCTGGCAAACTGATTTTTAAGGCGACTGATGAGTCGCCTTTTTTTTGTCTGTAGAAAAGTAAGATGAGGAGCGAAGGCATGAAACCATATCAGCGCCAGTTTATTGAATTTGCGCTTAGCAAGCAGGTGTTAAAGTTTGGCGAGTTCACGCTGAAATCCGGGCGCAAAAGCCCCTATTTCTTCAACGCCGGGCTGTTTAATACCGGGCGCGATCTGGCACTGTTAGGCCGTTTTTACGCTGAAGCATTGGTGGATTCCGGCATTGAGTTCGATCTGCTGTTTGGCCCTGCTTACAAAGGGATCCCGATTGCCACCACTACCGCCGTGGCGCTGGCGGAGCATCATGACCTTGACCTGCCGTACTGCTTTAACCGCAAAGAGGCAAAAGACCACGGTGAAGGCGGTAATCTGGTTGGTAGCGCGTTACAAGGACGCGTAATGCTGGTAGATGATGTGATCACCGCCGGAACGGCGATTCGCGAGTCGATGGAAATTATTCAGGCCAATGGCGCGACGCTTGCAGGCGTGTTGATTTCGCTTGATCGTCAGGAACGCGGGCGCGGCGAAATTTCGGCGATTCAGGAAGTTGAGCGTGATTACAACTGCAAGGTGATCTCTATCATCACCCTGAAAGACCTGATTGCTTACCTGGAAGAGAAGCCAGAAATGGCGGAACATCTGGCGGCGGTTAAGGCCTATCGCGAAGAGTTTGGCGTTTAACGAAACTCGCCGGATGAAAAGTCATCCGGCGTCATCTTACTGCAACTGTGCGGCAATTAGCGGCCAGCGGGCGTCAAAATCATCCGTCGGGCGGTATTTAAACTCGCTGCGGACAAATCGTGACAGCATACCTTCACAAAATGCCAGCAACTGGCTTGCCAGCAGGGTTTCATCGGTGGTGTAACCTTCACCCTCACGCATTCTCTTTTCACGCAATACCTGACGCAACTGCGCTTCAATACGCTCGAACAGCTGGTTGATGCGCCCTTGCAGACGATCCTGTTCGAACATTAGCGCATGACCAGTGAGGATGCGAGTCAGGCCAGGATTACGCTCACCAAAACCGAGGAGCAACAACACGATCAGACGCAGGCGCGCTGTGGTGTCCTTCTCATCTTTCAGAATCAGATTGATGCGAGTAATCAGGCTATCTTCGATAAACTCAATCAGGCTATCGAACATGCGGGTCTTACTGGGGAAGTGGCGATACAGTGCCGCTTCGGAAACGCCGACAGAGGCGGCCAGTTTTGCCGTCGTGATACGTTGGCTTCCATCGCTGGATTCCAGCATCAGCGCCAGAGACTGAAGTATTTCCTCGCGACGGTTCCTTTTCGCAGTTTGTTTTTCTGCCATGTTACAAAATACCCCTGAAAATAAGCACTTGCCAGGCGGCACCCACGCTATGACCGCAAACGAAATGTTTGCGGCTATGTTATGACGTTATTCGGATGCGTATGTGTTACTGACGACCAGAGTGACCAAAGCCGCCTTCACCGCGGTCGGTGGCGTCGAAATCTTCCACCAGATTAAATTCAGCCTGTACTACCGGAACAAAAATCATCTGGGCGATGCGTTCGCCAGGTTGAATGGTGAAGCTGTCCTGACCACGGTTCCACACGGAAATCATCAACTGGCCCTGATAGTCAGAATCGATCAATCCTACCAGGTTACCAAGCACGATACCGTGCTTATGTCCCAATCCGGAGCGCGGTAGCATCATTGCCGCCAGTGAAGGATCGGCAATATGAATCGCCAGCCCGGTCGGAACCAGCGTAGTGTCACCCGGAGCCAGTTCTACGGCGTCGTCGAGACAGGCACGCAGGTCAAGTCCGGCAGAGCCAGAGGTGGCATAAGTCGGGAGCGGAAATTCCTTCCCAACGCGCGGGTCCAGAATCTTAACGTCGATTTTTTTCATCATAACGGGTCACGATCTCGTCGAGTAATAATTGGCCAAGGAGCTCTTTGCGCTCAAGCGGTAAGACTTTATCTCCGTCCTGCCAGAAAAGGTGTAATGCGTTGTTGTCGCTGTTAAATCCTTGAGTTGGCTGGGAAACATCGTTCGCGCAGATCAGATCAAGGTTTTTACGGATACGTTTTTGCCGGGCGTATTCTTCCACATTATTTGTTTCGGCGGCAAATCCAACGACGTAGGGTCGATGGTCTTTTAGTGCGGCAACGCCTGCGACGATATCGGGGTTTTTAACCATTTTTATTGTTAATTCATCACCCTGCGTGGCCTGCTTTTTGATTTTTTCTGGGGCCACGGTAGCTGCGCGATAATCCGCCACGGCGGCGCAACCGATAAAAATATTTTGCTGCTGTACAGATGCATTCACGGCGGCTTCCATTTCCAGCGCAGTCATTACATCAACACGTTTAACAAACGGTGGCGTCGGTAGCGAAACCGGACCTGATACCAGCGTGACGTTCGCGCCACGACGGGCTGCTGCGGCGGCGATAGCAAAACCCATCTTGCCGGAGCTGTGATTAGAGATATAACGCACGGGATCGAGCGGTTCACGCGTCGGACCGGCGGTAATCATAATGTTCAGATGTTTCAGGTCGTTGACGGGCGAAAAATGCGCTACCGCCATATCCACAATAGTTAACGGATCGAGCATTCGTCCTGGGCCGATATCACCACAAGCCTGACTGCCGCTGTCTGGCCCCCAGATGAGCAAACCACGTGAGGCAAGCACCTCTAAATTATGCTGCGTGGCGGCGGCACGGTACATCTGCTGGTTCATGGCGGGGAGCACGGCTACAGGCGCAGGTGTAGCCAGACAAATCGTCGATACCAGGTCATTCGCCATTCCGGCAGCAACACGGGCAATTAAATCTGCCGTGGCAGGGGCGAGAATCACTAAATCAGCCCATTTACCCAGCTCAATATGGCCCATAGCGGCTTCGGCTGCCGGGTCCAGCAGACTGTCGGAAACGGGATAACCAGAAACCGCCTGCAAGCTAAGTGGGGTGATAAAGGCTTTTGCCGCTTCGGTCATGGCTACGCGGACATCGGCCCCGCGATCGCGCAAACGACGCACCAGTTCAGGGGTTTTATAGGCAGCAATACCGCCGCTAACGCCGAGAACGATTTTTTTACCGGCCAGGCTCATGATGATTTTTCCTGTTGGGTGACACCAGAAGTTGGCGATTTTATCACAATACTTTTGTTGTCGTGCCTTCACCTGAGATTCACTTTGCGAGGCGCTTTCCAGGATTGAAAACTGGCCGTCGATTTAAAGGAACGGCTATGACAGGATGCGAGCACCACAAAGGAGGTGAAGGTGAAAAACAATGCACAGCTGTTGATGCCGCGCGAAAAAATGCTGAAGTTTGGTATTAGCGCCTTAACGGATGTCGAGCTGCTGGCGCTATTTCTGCGTACCGGAACGCGCGGTAAAGATGTATTAACCCTGGCAAAAGAGATGCTGGAGAATTTCGGCTCTCTTTATGGCTTGTTAACCTCTGAATATGAGCAATTTAGTGGCGTTCATGGAATTGGCGTGGCGAAATTCGCCCAGTTAAAGGGGATTGCCGAACTGGCGCGGCGTTACTACAACGTACGGATGCGTGAAGAAAGCCCTTTACTCAGCCCGGAGATGACGAGGGAATTTTTACAAAGCCAGCTCACGGGCGAGGAGCGGGAGATCTTTATGGTGATCTTTCTCGACTCCCAACACAGGGTTATAACGCATAGCCGTCTTTTTTCCGGCACGCTAAACCATGTTGAAGTCCATCCTCGGGAAATTATCCGCGAAGCGATAAAAATAAACGCCTCGGCGCTGATCCTTGCGCATAATCACCCTTCGGGTTGTGCTGAACCCAGTAAAGCGGATAAACTCATTACTGAACGGATAATAAAGAGTTGTCAGTTCATGGATTTACGCGTGCTCGACCATATCGTGATTGGGCGTGGAGAGTATGTTTCTTTTGCCGAACGCGGCTGGATTTAACCCGCTATGCGCGATCCTTCGGGATCTTTGTCTGTTCGGGACTTGAGCACATCGCTGAGTCAGCGTATACTACGCCACCTTTGAGAATCTCGGGTTTGGCATTTGGGCCTG
>ERZ1026999.439-NODE-439-length-20396-cov-6.145076_pt1 | contig 20396 bp, 27 predicted proteins | sample MGYA00519453_ERZ1026999 | MGnify/ENA primary metagenome ERZ1026999 (study PRJEB26926, sample SAMN06164453) | human gut metagenome | biome: ENVO:00009003; feature: ENVO:2100002; material: ENVO:00002003 | host: Homo sapiens | place: USA | collected 2012 ...
AGCCACAAGGAGGCGGAGAATGGTTAGACGCAGAAAGTCAAACCTCCCGAAATGGCGGTATGAGTTCGATTGCCGGAAATGCGACAACATTCGAGAGGTACACGACCCGCGCAAGGGCAGAGACGGCGATTACTGCATCCCGTGTTTAGAGCGCATGGACAGCCGCCGCCCGAGCCCGATACACGCAGACGAAAAAGAGCGCGTCCTCCGTTGCGAGTGCTTTACACCTATCCCGGAGGACGAGGAGGGCGAAAAATGAACTTTCCGAAATTATATGAGTGCGACCCGCAGAAAAATACCGAGTGCAACAAGCGGAATTGTGGAAATCCGTGTATGCACACTACGCGAAAAGAGTTCGCTCGGGAGCCGTCCGAGAGAATGAGTATCGAGAGAGCATTTGAAATCCTCGACCCGACACACCGGGAGCGTTACGAAAGCCTCGAGCCGGTAAACGAGGCTTGCCGAATGGGGCGAGCGGCTCTTTTTCTACAAATGAAAGAGAGCCCGTACCCGGACGGAGACAAGGACGTTTTAGCTTGCCCGAACTGCGGGAGCGGAGAATATCTCCACAATGAGGACGGAAACCGAAACCGCTTTTGCGGTCAATGCGGTAAGGCTATCGCATGGAACGAGGAGGCGGACAAATGAGTGAGCTACTCGGGAAAGTCGTCATCGTAACTCAAATGAAAAAAATCCCGACGGCGTGTGCGTATTGCAAATATTACGAAAACATGGGCGGAAATAGAGGACGCGGTAGCGACGGCGTTTGCACGGCTCGCGGGACGCTTTACGCGACGCGGGGTATCAGAGTGTCGAAAGAGCGCCTCGATAATTGCCCGCTCCGCATAATTACGGGAGGCAGAGAATGAGACGCAAAAAGAAAAGCCGCCTCGCGGCGGCGGAGTTCCTCGCCGTGCTTATCGTGACGGCGGTCGTTTTCACAAAGGGCTTGAGCGCGGCGCTCGCGTGGCGAGGCTATAAGGCCGTCGGCGGCGAGTTCATGCTCTTGCTCCTACCTATTATATATTACGAGGCAAAGCGAATTATCCTCGACTATGTGGCGGACTTCGTAGCCATTTACCGCCGCGCGGAGGACTGACAATGCAGGACAGAAAAAGAGAAACCGCCGACGCTTTGCAGAACGTCGGCGGGGACTCGTCCCGGAAAAGACGAGCGATTACTCATACCTTTATTATTATAGCACTCTCCGGGACGGTATGCAAGGGCAAAAAATCGAGCGCAAAGCGCGTTTTTACGGGCTCGTATGGAATATTAACAAACCGACCATAGACGAGCTCTCGTCGGAGGGTATCACATGAAAACAGTTTACAGAGAGAAACGCTATTATTGCGGCGAGTATCTCGACGTATATATCTACCCGACCTATCGGCAAGGTCGGAGCAGAGGCAAGCGGAGCAAGCCGACCTCCGCCGCTCAAGCGAAACTCAATCAGCGGCATAGAGAGGAAAAGCTCGTCCGTCTCCTCCACGCGAACTTTACGCCGGACGACCTCGAAATCCATTTGACCTATCAGCAACAGCCGGAGAGCCCGGAGGAGGCGCAACGACTTTTACGGAATTATATCCGTCGGGTGCAGAGAGCGCGGAAAAAGCAAGGACTCCCGCCGCTCAAGTACATAGCCGTTACGGAAAAGGGTTCCAAGAATGGGCGCTTTCATCATCATGTCACGCTATCCGGCGGAATGGATAGAGACGAGCTCGAAAAGCTATGGGGGCTCGGGTACGCGAACTCCCGCCGTTTGCAGTTCACGGAGAGCGGCCTTGCCGGGCTCGGTCACTACATCGTCAAGAGCCCGCTCTATGCTCGAGCATGGAACGCCTCGAAAAACCTTATCGACCCGGAGCCGAAAACACGGGACGGGCGTATCTCCGGCAAGCGCGCCGAGGAGCTCTCCCGGGACACGACCAACAACGCCGAGTATGAAAAGCTCTATCCGGGCTATTTCCTCGCGGATGCTGGCGCATGGCACAACGACGTAAACGGAGGGAAATATATCGTCGCCCGCTTTTACCGGCGGGACGGTGTATTTATAAAACCGAAACGGAGGAAACGAAAATGACAGTAAACGAGTTTGCAAAGGAAGTACACGAGAACGCGGTCGCGCATGGATGGTGGGAGACGGCTCGGAGCTTTCCCGAGGTCGCCGCGCTCATTCATTCGGAAGTCTCGGAGGCGCTCGAGGAGTGGCGCGACGGAAATCCGGCTATCTATGGGTGTTGCGGCATCCCGGGCGGAGTCTGCGAGTTTGAGGGCTCTTGCGACAAGGACGAGAAAACCGGCACTTGCAAGCCGGAGGGAGTCGCCGTCGAGCTTTGCGACGCGATTATCCGTATTCTCGATTACCTCGCCTATATGGGCGTGGACGTTGAGGCCGTTCTCATGGCAAAGCATGAGTACAACAAGGGGCGCGAATACCGCCACGGAGGGAAACGCGCCTAAACCACGATAACGCACGAGGGGGGCGAGCTATGATTAACTATTTCGAGGCGGCGGAGAAAACTCTCCGCGCTCGCGGCTTGCTCGAGACGGCTTTAGGCAATCTCGAGCGGAAAAAGGAGCGCATTTTACGATACGGCGCGCCGTCGGAATATCCGTCGGCGGATATGTCAAAGCCGTACACGGGCGCGAAATCTGTAAACGACGCGCTCGCGGACTGCCTCGAGCTCGCCGAGGTTATGCGGGAAATCCAGATTACCCGGGATAAGGTCGAGGAAATCGACGACGTGCTCGCGCAGATGGACGAGGACGACGCGCGTATCCTCCGGCTTTGGTACATCGAGCGCAAGAGCAAGGACGAAATCACGGAGGCCGTATGCTATTCGTCCACGTCGAGCCTCTACGACCTCCGTAACAAGGCGCTCGTGCGCTTCGCTCTCCTCTACTTCGGCGCGGGAGCTATGCCGTCTATGTGAGGAGTTTTCTAACTTATTCTCATGTATCGAAAAAAAACCGTATGGAAACTTGCATTTTCCCCGTGCTATCATTGAGGCGTAAAGAGAGGTCGAGGGAAAACCTCGCCGCCGTGCGCCCTACATGGTCGAGCCCTTGCGCTTATGCGTGAGGACGCTTGAGGCCGTGCGGGGCGTTCTCTTTACCCATTCGGAGGCGGAGAACATGAGAGAGTTTGCAAAAGCGTTTTACGAGTCTCCGGCATGGAGGCGGACGCGAGCGTATATTCTCAAGCGCGACGCGGGGCTATGCGTCCATTGTGGCGAGCCCGGCGTTATCGTGCATCACAAGATAGAGCTCACGCCGAGGAACATCGACGACCCGGCAATCGCACTCGGCGAGGATAACCTCGAGACAGTTTGCCGGACGTGTCACGCATTGATACACGAGGGAACGCCGCCGCTTGCCGACGGCCTCGCTTTCGATGCAGACGGAAATATTATCACAGCGCCACATACCCCCCGGGGTGCGCCGAAATAGATACCCGGTAAGTAACCGCGCCTCAATCCTCGGAAGAACCGACCCGGGCGCGCACATGAGGGGGGGTAAAACCGGGGCGGAGGGAGGTTTACTCATTATATGGCGGCAAATAAAAAAAGCTACGACGAGCTTTCGATTTCTGAAAAAATCGAGGCGAAAAAGAAGAAAATTAAACGGCTTTTCCGAGAAATGCCTCCCGAAAAACGGCAGTTTGCCGAGGGGCTTATCAATCAATTCGCCGTGACCTCCGTCACGCTGGAACGCCTCGCCGACGAAATCAACAACGGCGACTTGATAGAGGATTTCGTACAGGGGGCGCAAAAGCTCCGCCGGGAGTCCCCGGCTCTCCGTGCCTACAACACGACGATAAAATCCTTTTCCGCTCTCACAAATCAGCTCGTCGCGTTGCTCCCGGAGAAAGAAAAGAAATCGGCGGGTGACGAGCTTATGAGCTTTATCACAAAGCCCGCCGCCCGGTCGGGCAAGTAGTGAACTACGTCCGGGAATATTGGGAGCGGATTTCCTCCGGCGAAATCGTCACGAGCCGACGGGTAAAGGCCGTTTACGGTCGCCTCGTGGCAGAAATGGACGCGGCGGACGAGAGCTCGCCGTATTACTTCGACGAGGCCGTCGGCGAAAGGCCGATTATCTTCGTCGAGAGGTTTTGCAAGCAGTCTCAAGGAACGCTCGGCGAGTCTCTGACACTCGAGCTTTTCCAAAAAGCATATATACAACTCCTTTTCGGGTGGCTCGAGAGGGCGACGGGATACCGGCGCTTTCGAGAGACACTCTTTCTTGTTGGCCGAAAGAACGGCAAGAGTACGCTCCTCGCGGCTCTCGCGCTCTATATGCTCGTCGCAGACTACGAGGGCGCGGCGGAGATTTACTCCGTAGCGACCAAGAAAGACCAAGCGAAAAAGACGCTCACCGAGGCCGTAAACATGGTGAAGCAGAGCCCCGAGCTCTCCGCAATTCTCAAGAAGCGGCGAAACGACATTTATTTCCCGGCGACGGCCTCCAAGTTTGAGGCGCTGGCTTCGGACTCGAACACCCTCGACGGCCTCAATTCTCACGCCGTTATTATCGACGAGCTACACGCGATACGCGACCGCAATCTCTACGAGGTTATGAAGCAATCGACTTCGAGCCGCCGACAGCCGCTCGTGATTATGATTACCACGTCCGGCACGGTGCGCGAGTCCGTTTTCGATAACCTTTACGGCTACGCTTGCGAGGTCGCCGACGGACAGACGACCGACGAGCGTTTCCTCCCCGTGCTCTACGAGCTCGACAAGCGCGAGGAGTGGACAGACCCGACGGCATGGATAAAGGCAAATCCCGGCCTCGGGACGATAAAGCAATATACCACGCTCGCCGACTTCGTAGAGCGAGCAAAGAAAAATCCCGAGGACTTGCCCGGCGTTCTCTGCAAGGACTTTAACGTAAAGGCGACCGGCGCGGCCTCGTGGCTCTCCTATGAGGACGCAGTAAACGAGGCGACATTCAAGCCGGAGGAGGTCTATAACACCTACGCTATCGGCGGGTGCGACCTCTCCGCGACGACCGACCTAACGTGCGCGACGCTGATTATCCGGCGCTCGTCCGACGATGAAATCGTGTACGTTTTTCAGCACTATTTCCTCCCTCAAAAGAAAATCGACCAGCTCGACGAGCACAACACGCAAGAAGCGCCCTATAAGATTTGGGCGGAGCGGGGGCTCGTAACGATATGCGAGGGTACTCGCGTCGATTATTCGGCGGTGACGGCGTGGTACTGCCAAATGCGGGACGAGCTCAAGATAGACGCTTTCAAAATCGGCTACGACCGCGCTCTCGCCGGTTATTGGGTGGACGAAATGAAAGCGAACGGCTTTGAAATGTGCGCCGTTGCACAGGGGCCTTTTACATGGTCGCAACCTATGAGGGAGCTCGGCGCGGCGCTCGCCGATAAGAAAGTCAATTACAACAAAAATCCCGTTTTGCTTTGGTGCTTGACGAACACAGGAGTTAAAAAAAGCGGCGTGAACAACATTCAGCCCGTCAAGATTTCCGAAAAGCGCCGTATCGACGGCATGGTATCCCTCCTCAATGCGTGGGTTATATATGTGCGGGATTACGAGGACTATATGTATTTAGTGGGGTGAAAAAATGGCAAAGAGAGGGCTCTTTCAATCTATTTTCGGGGGCAAGAGCGAGAAAAATAAAGATTTCCACGCATACAAGCTCTTGAGCTCGTGGGAGTCTACTTTCGTACCGTATTCCGGGAATATGTGGGATATTAACACGGTACGCTCCGCCGTGGACGCTTTCGCCCGCCGAGCCTCGACCGCACAGCCGCGCCACGTCCGGCAGTCGGCAGAGACGACGGTCGCGGTAAACGACTATATCGACCGCATTTTGCAGTTCCGGCCTAATCCGTACATGACGGCGGCGGACTTCTATTACAAGCTCGCCGCGCAGTACAAGGTATATAACAACGCGATAGCGTACCCGGTTTTCGATGAAACAGGCCGTTTGACAGCGGTCTACCCTATCAACGCACAGTATTTCGAGCTCCTCGAGTACATGGGTACGCTCTATTGCCGGTTTACCTTTGCGACGGGTGCAACGTACATTTGCGAATATTCCCGAATTATCCACGTCCGGCGGCATTTCCTCGAGCACGATATTTTCGGCGACGGAAACAAGCCGCTCGATACCGCACTCAAGACAGCGAATACGCTCAATCAGAGCATGAGCAAGTTTGCCGAGCTCGTCGCGGTTATCCGGGGTATTCTGAAAGTCTCGAACGCCGTCAAGACGGAGGACTTAAACCGCCGCAGAGACGACTTTATCCGGGACAACCTCCGTATGGAGAACAACGGAGCGGGCGTTATCGTCACGGACGCGAAATACGACTATACGCCTATCACGGATAAGACGACTCCTATCCCGGCGACACAACTCGCATACGTCAAAGAGGAGATTTACGACTATCTCGGCGTGTCGAAAGAAATCGTCGAGAATACCGCGACTCCGCAACAGGAACAGGCTTTTTATAGCGGCGAAATCGCCCCATTTTTCCGCCGTCTCTCGCAAGCGTTCTCGAATGTGCTCTTTACCGAGCGGGAGTTCGGGTACGGAAACCGTATCGTCTTTTCCGCGAACTCCGTCCAGTTTGCGACGCTCCCGGAAAAGGTCACGGCGGCAAAGTTCTTGACGGAAATCGGCGCGGCGACGCTCGACCAAATCTTGACTATGTTCGATATGCCGACTATCGGCGGCGAGGAGGGCGCGCGCCGCGTCCAAACGCTGAACATGGTAAACGCAAAGCTCGCAGACAAATACCAGACCGGCGGAAATACGCCGCCGGACGACACTACGCCGCCCGGGGAGCCAACCGGCGGGAAAGAGGAGGGTTAGGCTATGGCTATCAAACAGGGGCGCGAGTATCGCGCTTTGCAGGACTTTAGCCTCGTTCCGAGGGACGAGGGCTCGAAAGAATACCGGGTACGCGGTACGGCTATCGTATTCAATTCGCCTACGGTGCTATGGGAGTGCGACGGCGTGGAATACAAGGAAATTATCGACCGTCACGCTTTCGACGAGTGCGATATGTCCGACGTGATTTTCAACTACAACCACGGCGGAAAGGTCGTCGCCCGCCTCCGAAACAAAACGCTCGCGCTCAACATCGACGAGCGCGGCGTAAACATCGACGCAGACCTCGGCGGAACGACTGCCGGGCGCGAGCTTTACGAGGAAATCGACGGCGGGTACGTCGATAAAATGTCCTTTTCTTTCACGGTGCGCGAGGCATCCTATGACTCCGTTACCCATACCCGCACTATCACAAAGGTCAAAAAGCTATACGACGTGTCGGCGGTGGACATTCCCGCCTATAATGACACGTCTATTTCGGCTCGGAGCTTTTTCGAGGAGGAGCACTCGAGGGAGCTTGCGGCTTTGGAGCAAGCCCGGAGGCGGAAGAAACTCGTAGCTTTGACATACTAACCGACCACACAACAACTATCATTTTTGGAGGTAAATTATGAACATCGAAAAGAGACGCGCAGAAATCGCCGCCCGCAAAGCTGAAATCCGTAAGCTCATTGAGGGCGACAGCGAGAACAAGCTCAACATGGACGACCTCGAGAAAGAGCTCCGCGAGCTCAACGAGGAGGACGAGAAGCTCGAAAAGAGACAGGCTATCGAGCGTATGCTCAACGGTGGCGCGGCTCCGGCCTCTCCCGCTGGCCTCTCTAATCCCGTCGCCCGTTCCGCCAACCAGCCCGCGCCGGAGAACTCCGACGTGCTCTATCGCTCCGCATGGCTCAAGACCTTGCAGGGTAAGCCGCTGACCGACGACGAAAAGCGCGCATACTCCACGGCGGCAGACTCCGGCCTCCCCATTATCCCGGAGACGACCGCAAATCAGATTATCAAGAAAATGTACGAAGTCGCGCCGATTTTGCAGAGATGCAAGATTTTCCACGTCCCCGGCAATTTCAAGTTCGCTATCGAGGGTACGAACGACGAGGCCGCGCTCCACACCGAAAACGCCGCCATTAACGCCGCGAGCGACTCCCTCGGCTCCGTCTCTCTGACCGGCTACGAAATCGTGAAGCTCGTCAAAGCCTCCCGCGCTTGCTCCGAAATGGCGCTTTCCGCGTTCGAGAGCTATATCGTCGAGGTTGTCGCCGAGGCCATCGCCCGCCGCATTGAAAAGTACATTTTCACCGGCACGGGTACAAATCAGCCCGGCGGCGTTAAGACTGCCGGTAAGGGCGCGAGCGGCGCGTACACCGACGGCACCGACCAGATTACCGTAGGTAAGACGGCCTCTCTCACCGAGGAGAACGTTATCGCGCTCTACGGCTTGCTCGGCGACGGTTACGAGCGTAACGCCGTTTGGTGCATGAACAAGGCGACATTCTTCTCTGACTTCTTCCCGCTGATGAACAAGAGCAAGAACAACGTTATCGAGTTCGCAAACGGCAAGTATTACATCATGGGCGCGGAGGTCTACTTTACCGGCTCTCTCGCCGCACATGAGGCGTATCTCGGCGACTTCTCCTATATCATCGGCAACTATTCGCAGGATATTACCGTCGTCCGCTCCGAGCACTCCGGCCTTGCTACGAACAGCATCGACTATCTCGGCGCTTGCGTGTTCGACTCCAAGCCGGTCGCGGGCTTCGGTGCTTTCGTGCATCTCGCAAAGGCGGCGGCTTAATAGGAGGGCTCGAGTATGGCAGTCGGTGACGAATATCTCGCCTCCGTCCGCCATAGCGTGAGACTTTCCTCCACCGTCCACGACGGGGAATTGACCGACCTCATTAACGCCGCTCGAGCCGACCTTGTGCTCGGCGGCGTTCTTGAGGCAAAAGCGAACGACGAAACCGACCCGCTTATCAAAAAGGCGGTGACGACCTACGTCAAGGCGGAGTTTGGGCTCGACAACGAGGATGCGGACAGGCTCCGCGCCTCGTATAAAGAGCAGAGAAACGGCCTCTCGCTATCGGACTCCTATATCGCGGCGGAGGGGGGATAGCTCATGTACTGGCGCGACGTTGTGACGCTCAAAGCCGTTACGGAGGGGCGCGACGCGGACGGTTTCCCGAAAGAGACAATCACGGAGACAACCGTTTTCGCCGACGTGTCCTCTACCAAGCGGAGCGAGTTCTACGCCGCCCGACAAGCGGGTATATCGCTCGCGCTGACGGTAAAGCTCCGCGCCGCTGACTATGACGGTCAAGAGCGGCTCTCCTATGAGGGCAAAGAGTACAAGGTCGAGCGCGCATACACGGAGGCGCGGGAATACTACGAGCTTAATTGCTCCGAGTTTAGGGAGGCGAGCGAATGAACGTAAACGCTCTTTTAGTGGGTACGCTCGATAGTCTCCTCCCTACCGCTGACAGCGTGTATAAGGGAGCGGCGACCGAGTATATCGTTTTCAACTATACCGAGCTCCCGGCGGACTTCGCAGACGACGACGCGGCACATTACCGCTATCTCGTGCAAGTCCACCTATACGCGCCGCTCGAGAAGAATACCCGCACATACCGGCGGGAAATCTCTCGGCGGCTCGTGGCGGCGGGCTTTACCCGCCCGACGGTGACTCCGGCCTCCGATAAAAACGGACAGCATTACGCCTTTGAGTGCGAAATCGCGGGAGGCGTTGACGATGGCTAATCTATCCACGAGCGGGCTCGAGGAGCTTATCGGCGGTTTTGACGCTATCGCAGAAATCCCCGACGAGGTAGTGCTCGAAATGCTCGTCGCGGAGGCGGAAGTTATCGCCCCGGCGCAGGAGGCCGAGGCGCGCGCTATGCTCTCGGGCAAGTACAGCACCGGCGAGACGGCGCAAAGCATTTCCTACGACAAAAAGCTCAAGAAAACATCGGACGGACGAGCTATCTACGTTTACCCGAAAGGCACTCGGCGACACGGCAACAAGCGCCGCGCCGCCGAGGTCGCTTTTGTGGACGAGTTCGGTAAACAGGGACAGCCCGCCCGCCCATTCATCCAAACAGCAAACGAGAAAGCGGCAGACCCGGCAACCGACGCGGCGGCTCGGGTGTACGACGGCTTTCTCAAATCGAAAAACTTTTAGGAGGTTTTATTATGGCACAGTTTGGCGCAAAGCGACCTATCTTCGCCCCGACGAAAACCACGCCGGACAATGCGCTCCCGACCTACGACTACGAGAAAGTCGTAACCGTGGGTAAGCTCGTTAAGGCCGACCTCACCGTTACGAACGCCTCCGGCGAGCTCTACGCCGACGACGCGCTCGCCGAAAAGGTCGATATGTTCGCCTCCGGCTCTCTTGCGCTGGAAACGGACGACAAGACGGACGAGGTACACGCCGCTATTCACGGCGCGACCAAGGATACGCAGTCGAGCGAGGTCACGGACTCCGACGGAGACGTAGCTCCTCGCGGTGGCCTTTGCTATTACAAGGTCATTATTCGCGGCGGAGTCCGCTATTTCAAGGGCGTGTTTCATCCGCTTGTCAAGGCTATTCTCGGCAACGACAGCGCGGCGACAAAGGGCTCCTCTATCACGTTCGGCACGAGCGCGACGACCTTTACCGTGTTCCGTTGCAACTCTGGCGCATGGCGCATCACGAAAGAGTTCACGACGGAAAGCGAGTGTATCGCGTGGTGCGATACCAAGCTCGGCAAAGTGGGAGGCTAATATCAGCACGGACGGGAGGCGAGCGAGAACGGCTCGCCTCCCGCTTTGGTAATTGGAGGGTAAAGGCATGAAAACGGCAAAAGTGACGCTCGCGGACGCGACGTATTACCTCGCATTTGACGGCGAGGCTATGTTTACACTCCGGGACGATTTCGGCGGGACACAACTCGCACTCGAGGCAATAGAGCAGGATACCCGCGAGAGCTTCGCGGCGACGTGTGCTATCGCGGCGGTACTGGCAGAGCGCGGCGAGCTCCTCCGTCGGCGGCTCGGATACGACCCGGGCGCTATCCCGGAAAAGGACGATTTTCTCCTCATGGTGAGGCCGTTTGAAATCGTGACGCTCAAGCGCGCAATTATGACGGCTATCGAGCTCGGCTATGGTCGAGAGGTAACGAGCCCGGCGGACGACGAAATCGACGAGGGGCTCGCGGAACTTAATCAAAAAAAAACAAGATAAGGCGGGCGGAATACTACCGTATCGCCGTTCTTTGCGGAGTCTCCCCGGCGGAGGCTCTTTTTATGGCTCCCGGAGAGGTTTTCGACCTTTGGGAGCTATACCTATCCGCACACGGTAAGAACAGAGGCGAGGAGGGCGTGTAATGGCAAACCGTGAGATAAAAACGAAAGTCGCTATCGACGGCGAAAAAGAATACAAGGAGTCTCTCAAAAACATCAACTCCGCCCTCGGAACGCTTAAATCGGAATTAAAGCTCGTAGAGAGTCAATACGCGGGACAGGCGAACAGCTACGCGGCTTTGAGCGCAAAAGGCGACGTACTCTCCCGTATGTACGACCAGCAGAAAGAAAAGGTCAAGGCGGCGGCGGAACAGCTCGAGAAAGCAAAAAAAGCTCAATCGGACTATGCCGAAAAAGTCTCCTCCGCGCAATCCGAGATTTCGCGTTGCGAGGCCGCTCTCGCCGCGCTCGGCGACGAGACGGGCGACACGACCGAGGAGCAAGCCAAGCTCACGGCGGAACTCGAAAAGGCAAAGGGAGAGCTCTCCGCCGCTGAAAAAGGATACGAGTCTACGACTCGCTCTGTCAATTCCTATCAAACACAGGTAAATAACGCCGAGACGGAGCTTAACAAGCTCGGCTCGGAACTCGATAAAAACGCCTCCTATATGGACGAGGCCGCGAAATCCTCCGACGGGTACGCCGAGTCTATCGACGAATACGGGAAAGAGGTCAAAAAGGCCGGAGAGGACTCCGAGGAGGCCGGGAAGAAGTTCGACAAGGTAAAGACCGCCGCGACCGCACTCGGAACAGCGGCGGCGGCGGCAACGGCGGCACTCGCGGCGGCGGCAATAAAGCTCGGGAAAGAGGTTATCAGCGCATACGCTGATTATGAGCAGTTAGTCGGCGGCGTTGAGACGCTCTTTAAGGATAGCTCCGGTAAGGTAATGGAGTATGCGAACGACGCATACAAGACCGCCGGGCTCTCTGCAAACGAGTATATGGAAACCGTGACCGGGTTTTCCGCGAGCCTTATCTCCTCCCTCGGCGGGGACACGGAGAAAGCCGCGAAATATGCGGACATGGCAATTACGGATATGTCCGACAACGCTAACAAAATGGGCTCGGACATGGCCTCTATTCAAAACGCGTACTCCGGCTTTGCGAAGCAGAACTATACCATGCTCGATAACCTCAAGCTCGGGTATGGCGGTACGAAAGAGGAAATGCAAAGGCTCCTCGAGGACGCGGAAAAGCTCTCCGGCGTGAAATACGATATTTCGAGTTATTCGGATATTGTAGACGCAATTCACGTCGTACAAACGGAAATGGGTATCACGGGGACGACCGCGAAAGAGGCGGAGGCGACTATCTCCGGCTCTATCGGGATGCTGAAATCCTCGTTTCAAAACCTCATTACCGGCCTCGGCGACGCAGACGCAGACATAGACAAGCTATGCGATAACGTCGTAAACTCCTTTAATTCGGTCGTCAAGAACATTACGCCGGTCGTTAGAAACCTCGCAAAAACCGTCCCGAACGCATTAGAGGGCATCCTCGACGCTATCGCGCCTCTCCTGCCGGAACTCCTCGAAATGGGAGTCGGGCTCTTTGAGGCGCTCTTGAGCGGGTTTACATCGGTGCTCCCGGAGCTTATGAACACGGCGGCCTCGCTCGTGACAACGCTCGTACAAGGCATTATCGAGGCTTTGCCGCTCGTCGTAGAGGCGGCGGCACAGTTCATTACAACGCTCGTGCAAGGTATCGCGGAGGCACTACCGACGCTCATTCCGGCGGCGGTGGAGACGGTGACGACCATTGTATCGACGCTTATCGAGAATATACCCTTGCTTATCGACGCGGCGCTCCAACTCATTCAGGGGCTCGCGGAGGGCGTTCTCGAGGCTATCCCGGTACTCCTCGAGGCTTTGCCGGAGCTTATCGAGAGCCTCGTAACGACGCTCCTCGACGCTATCCCGCAAATCATCGAGACGGGAGTCGAGCTTTTAACCGCCCTTGTGGAAAACCTCCCGGAAATCATTACGACGATATGCGAGGTTTTGCCGCAAATCATCGAGAGCACTATCTCGACGCTCCTCGACCATTTGCCGGAAATCGTAGAGGCGGGCGTAAAGCTCTTGACGGCGCTTATTACCAACCTCCCGCAAATCATTTTGACGATAGTACAGGCGCTCCCGCAAATTATCACGGCGGTAATTAACGCCCTCGTGAACAATATACCGAAAATCATCGAGACGGGCGTAAAGCTCTTGACTGCCCTCATTACCAACCTCCCGCAGATTATCGCCGAAATCGTCCGCGCTATGCCGCAGATTATTACCGGCATCGTGAGCGCGCTCGGCGAGGGCGTGTCGCAGGTCGCGGAGGTCGGTAAAAACCTCGTCCGGGGCTTGTGGCAAGGCATCCAGTCGCTCGCCGGGTGGCTATGGGATAAAGTGTCCGGGTGGATTTCCTCCATTTGGGACGGCATTACGGACTTTTTCGGCATCCACTCTCCGAGCACAAAAATGGCGTGGGTGTCCGAAATGAACGTCGAGGGCGCAGTCGTCGGCATTGAGAAGAACAAGAGCAAGGCCGTAAAAGCCTATGGAGCTATGGGCGAGGAAATGCTCGCCGAGGTAGACTCCGGGCTCGCGGCGGTAAACGACAAGCTCAAAAGCTCTATCGGGGAAATCGAAACGGGCTTTTCCGCAAAGGCGACCGTCGAGGCCGTCTCCGCATCCGTTCCGGCGGACTTGACCGGGCGCGGCGGCGGTGCGACGACCTCCGGCGGCGGAGATACAAACGTCGTAAATCATTTTCATATCGCGGAGCTCGTCGTCCGTGAGGAGGCGGACGTAAAGAAGATTTCCCGCGAGCTCTACAATATGCAGAAATCGAAATCGCGGAGCAAGGGGGTATCTATGGCGTGAGCATGGGTTTTATTTTCGACAACAAGCATAGCGGGGATATGGGAGTCGTGTTCAAATCCACAGACCGAACACTCCTCCCCGCGAAACGGGTAACGCAATACACGATACCCGGCAAGAGCGGCACATACGACATAGAGGACGGTTACGAAAACCGAGAAATCGTATGCAAGGTCGCTTTCATCGGCGAGGGCTACCATTACGCGGGCGTGAGAACGCGAGCGCGCGCCGTGGCGGAATGGCTCTCCGGCGAGGGCTTGCTCGTATTTGACGACGAGCCCGAAAAGGCGTACTCCGCAAAGGTCGTCGGCGGTATCTCTATCGAGCAAATCGCCGTTACGGGAACGTGCGAGGTACGTTTCTTGTGTAAGCCGTTCGCCGAGTCCTTGCGATACAATCAGCAGGACGTGAAATCCGTCTCTCTGCCTCACACGGAGGCGGTAAACGTCCGAGGGACACAGGAAACGGACGGCTTAATCTATATCACGGCGCGCGGTAATATCCAAACGCTGACGATAACACGGCTCAAGGTAAATTAAAAAATTAGGAGGTTTCTACTATGAGCGCATTATCTAACGTCCACGCATCCACTCTCTTGAATACGTCCTTGCGGAGCGGGACGTACTACCTCGCTCTTTTCCTCACCGACCCGACGGCATCCGGCACGGGTACGGAGGTATCCGGCGGCGGATACGCGAGAAAGATTATCAACTTTAGCGCGCCGTCCCTCGTGTCCGGCAAAGAACAGGTTTCCAACTCCGCGCCCGTTGATTTCGGCACTCTGACGGCAGACCTCGGCACGGTGGCCTATTGGGGCATCTATGACGCGCTGACGGCGGGCAATTTGCTTTGGTACGGCTCCTTTACCCGGAGCAAGAACGTACTCAACGGCGACGCTATCACGGTATCGGCGGGGGCTATCGTTTGCACTTTGGCATAACGAGGAGGCGAGCAAATGTATAACCGCACTCCGTACAATAAGACGACGTACAACCGAACAACGTCCATTGTGTTCGAGTGGCTCGCTACGGCGAACGCGGAGACGGATACCTCGGCGACGCTGAAAATCATTCGATACCTCGACGGCTCGGCGGCGGCGGTCGCTACCGCGTCCGGCGTGTTCGTCCGCGTCCTCCTCCCCTCCGCGCTTGCGGAGGCGGAGGCCGGGAGCGTCGGCGACTATATCCGCACTCTCTTTTTCTCCGCACTTGCGGAGGCCGTAGCAACGGCGAGCGGTACGGGCGTTTCGACCTACGGCTCCGTCACTATGGTAATTGAGGGCGTGAACATGGTCGCCGGAGACGAGCTTATTATCGACACGGAGCACATGACCGTAACGCTCAACGGCGCGAACATCATCGACCGCGTGAGCGACGATAGCGCATTTTTCAAGCTCCAACCGGGCGAGAACGATATTATCGTCGAGGGCGGCACGACCGCAGACGTTAAAATCTTGTGGAAAGATAGGTGGTTATAATGGCAAAGCCGCAGATTTTCAACCGCGATATGAAGCGGCTCGCCTACCTCGACAACGCGCTCGCCGTCGGCTACGGCCTCGAGACTAATTCCCTATGGACGGCGACCTTTACGCTCCCGGCGGACGACCCGAAAAACGCCTATTGTACGCCGCTGAACTTCGTCGAGATTTTCGACGGAGACGAGCGTATCGACCTTTTCCGCATCATCGGGGAGGATATGGAGCGGAGCAACGGCGCGACTCGCTATTATGATTGCGAGCACGTCCTCGCTACGCTCCTCTCCGACGTTCTCTTTCAGTATCATCAATGCGGCGGCTCCGGCGTAAAGACTGCCGACGTTCTCAATTACATTCTCGCCCGGCAGACCCGGCAAAACTGGAAACTCGGGGCTTGCGATTTCAAACGCTATTTTGAATATAATTGGGAAAACTCGACGCTCCTCGCGGCGCTCTTTGCCGTGCCGGAGTGCTTCGATAGTGAATACCTTTGGTCGTGGGATACGACCGTCTATCCGTGGACGCTCTCGCTCACCGTGCCGACGGAGGCGCTCAAAAGTGAAATCCGATACGCAAAGAATATGACGAACATCAAAAAGACGACGGACGCGACCAGTATCGCAAACCGCGTCTATGCGCTCGGATACGGCGAGGGTGTAAACCAACTGACGATAGAGTCGGTGAACGGCGGCGTTCCCTATGTCGAGGACGCTTTAAGCATCGAGCGTTACGGCTTGTGCTCGACTATCCTCGTAGACTCGCGGTATCAAGTGGCGGAAAACCTCAAGGCATACGCCGAGCAGATACTCGCCGGGCTCAAGGAGCCGTATGTGAGCTATGAAATCGGCGCTATCGACCTCCACCGGCTGACCGGCGACAAGTTCTCAAAGTTCCGCCCGGGCGAGGTCGTCCGCGTCGTGGACGAGGCCGACGGAATTAACCTCCGTACCCGCATCGTCCGCGTTGAGAAAGCGGATGCAGAGGGCGACCCGGGAAACGTCACGGTAACGATTGCCAACAAGACGCAGGATATAGCGGGCAGTATTTCCGACTTGCAGAGCCGCGCCCTCATTTCCGAGACATACGCACAGGGCGCGACCAACCAACAAATCTATAATTTCTCGGATAACGCCGACGCAACGCATCCGGCGAAACTGCAACTCTATATCTCCGACTCGGTAGTACGCATCAACAAAATGCTCCTCAATATCGAGTTCGAGGCGTTCCGGGCGTATGAGAAAGCTATCGGCGGCGGCGGTGGACAAACGACCTCCTCCGGCGGCGGACAGACGACGAGCTCCGGCGGCGGACAGACAACAAGCTCCGGCGGCGGCTCTACGACCTCCTCCGGCGGCGGGCAGACCTCCGGCGGGACGGCGCTCGAGTCCTCGAACGTGCTCCCGAGCGAGACGAACGGACAGGCCGTGCATAACCACGGCATTTCTCAACACGCCCGCCTTGCAACGACAAGCGACGGGAAAACCGTTGACGGATACGAGACGTTCATTTGGTCGGGTGCGCATACGCATCCGGCGCACACGCACAGGATTTCCGCACATACACACGAGGTCTACGACCATACGCACACGGTAAGGGCGCACACGCATACGGTGAAAGACCATACCCACACCGTAAAAGACCATACCCACGCTATCGAGTTCGGCATCTACGAGGGACAACGAGCCTCGAAAGCGACTATCAAGGTAGACGGCAAAGAGATACCCGCGCCGTCCTCGTATAGCAATATCGACATTGTGAAGTATCTCGCCACGGACTCGAGCGGGAAGATACGCCGTAACTCGTGGCACTCGATAGAGATACTCCCCAATAACATGAGTCGTATCGTGGGCGCGGTATTCGCTCAAACATTCTGTAATTCTCGCGGCGGCGGGGACTACTAAAAGGAGGAAAGAATATGTCCGAATTAGTGACAATGTACCCGGCGCAAGCCAACTCCCCGGAGACTTCGCTCTCCGGCGCGCTGACGGCGGCGGGTACGACCGTAAACGTCGTTGACGGCTCCGTACTGCCGGAGGCTCCGAACTTGCTCACGATTGGAGCGGACGGCTCCACGGCGGAAACGGTGCTTATGACCGCAAAGAACGGGAACGTGCTCACCGTCACGCGAGCGCAGAACGGCACGACCGCCCGGGCATGGTCGGCGGGCGACGTTATCGCCCGATATTTCACGGCGGCAGACCAAACCGCCATGCAGGAAAATATTAAGAAGCTCAACGAGGGCAAGGCCGAGAAAGCCGCCTCCCCGACGGCGGGACACTTCGCCGGGCTCGACTCCTCCGGCAATCTGACCGACAGCGGCAAAAAGCCGGGCGACTTTGCCAACGCCTCCCACGCTCACGCGGGATACGCCGAGGTAAAGATTTTCTCCGGCGTGTCCGTCGCCGCCTCTGCATGGGTGAGCGACAGCACATACGCGGCGTATCCCTATGCCGCCTCTATCGCCTGCCCCGGCGTGACGGCGAGCCACGTCCCCGAGGTCGTGTTCGGTGCGACAGAGGCCGCGAGCGGAAACTTTGCGCCGGTCGCTCTCTCCGGGAGCGGGACGGTCAAAATCTACGCCGCGACAAAGCCGACGGCGGCTATCACGGTGCAGAGCATTACTTGTATTAAGGCGGTGAGTTAAAAATGATTGGTAGAACAAACGCAGTCAGCAAGCCCGGAGTCGAGCTCTCCCTCGTGGTATCCGTTACGAGCGGAGCGGCGGTCACGGCGACAAAGGGCTCGAAAACGGTAAACGGCACGGCGGCGGGCGGCTCTTGTACGCTGACCTTGCCGGAGGCCGGTACATGGAGCGTCAAGGCTACGCTCGGCGGGCAAACGTCCGACACGAAAAGCGTATCCGTCGTCGATAGCTACGCGGTCGCGCTGACGTTCTTTTCCGCGACGATTACCGTCAACGTAGACTCCGGCGCATCCGTCACGCTGAAAAAGGGCGGGACGACAATCGCCACAAAGACGAGCAACGGGACGGCGGTTTTCACCGTCACGGAGACGGGGGCATACACGGTCACGGCAACAAAGAACGGGCAGACGACGAGCGGCTCCGTCAATGTCGTTTCCGGCACAACCTCCTACTCGCTGACGCTCTCTTTCGTAAGCTCTACGCTCAACAATAACGAGTGGAGCGTTATCAAGTCCGTTTCCGACGCGGGACAGGGCGCGAACTATTGGAGCATCGGCGACCGAAAGGCGGTCACGCTTAACGGCACGGTCGGAAAGCTCTCGCTCTCGAATGTCACGACCTACGCTTTCATTATCGGCTTTAACCATAACGCAAGCGTCGAGGGTACAAACCGTATCCATTTCCAACTTGCAAAGACCGCCCTAACCGGCGGTACGGACGTTTGCCTCTGCGACAGCTCCTATAACTCGAACGTTTCGACAACCGGCTATTTCTCCATGAACAGCAGTCGAACGAACTCCGGCGGCTGGGCGAGCTCGCAAATGCGTACAAACATTTGCGGGACGAGCCTCTCGAGCTATTCCGGGACGATTATCGCAGTCATTCCGGCGGCGCTCCGTGCCGTCCTCAAGTCCGTTACCAAGTACACGGACAACACCGGCGGCGGAAGTACGGCGGCGAGCGCAGTCACGGCGACAACGGATTACTTTTTCCTCCTCTCGGAGTACGAGGTTTTCGGAAGCATTTCCTACGCAAATAGCAACGAGTCGAGCAAACAAGCACAGTACGCCTATTATTCCGCCGGGAACAGCAAAATTAAGTACAAGCACGACGGCACGAGTACCGCCGCTGCTTGGTGGCTCCGTTCCCCGCTTGCGAGCCTCTCCAGCGCTTTCGTGCGTGTGCTCACCGACGGCACAGTCTACTACTACGGCGCGAACAATTCCCTCGGCTTCGCGCCCGGCTTTTGCGTATAATTCGGAAATCGAGACTTGCGCCCTCAATGGGCGCATAGTCGGCGAGGAGGAAAGAAAATGTCCGTACCAAAATCGAGACGCGGCGAAAGCCCGGCGGAGTATATCAACCTCGCCCGCGAGATTTATGTATTCACATACAACCGCGTCCGCATCCTGCCGAAAAGCTACACCTTTTATTTTTCCTTGCCACTCTACAACGCGGCGCGAGAGGCTTATCGCATGATAAAGACGGCAAACCTCATTTACGTTGACGAGAAAGCGCCCGAGGAGATACGCCGCCGGAACATCCAACGGCGGAAAGAGTATTACGAGACGGCACAGGGTTATTATAACTCGATGCTCGACGTGCTCGACCTCGCGTATATGACCGTCAACCATGAGAAGATACCGCCGAACGTCCTCAAAGAGTGGGTAAAGCTCATTACGGACGAGCTCTCGCAAATCTCTAAAATCAAGCGGAGCGATAAGGCGCGAGCTTAATCCTCCGAGTGATTAGGTTATATTCCGCATCGCCGCTAATTGGTGGCTCCGTTCCCCGAATGCGAGCAACTCCAACAATTTCGTGAATGTGAACACCGACGGCACAGTCAACAACAACAACGCGAACAATTCCCTCGGCTTCGCGCCCGGATTTTATATCGACACGGGGCAGACCGAATAACTCCTCACGGAGCGAAAGCAGTCCCCATATAAAAGGGGAATATAACCTCTCTGACGGCCTCGCGCCGTCGGACAAACATATACCGCGATACGGTTAGCCGGACGCTCCTTGCATGGGTGCGGAGTGCGTGTTTTCCGTGCTTTCATGGCTCGCCGTTACGCATTTTAGACAACACGCCGAGAAAGAAATGTACGAGGTATTTTTATTTTATGAACAGTGCAGAACGACGCGAGGCACGGTATCAGCGTCGCAAGGCCGCACGAATGAAAAAGAAAGCCGCCGCGCTCCGGGAGTATGGAGACTGTCTCTTATACACATCTGACGCTGCCGACGACTAGTCGAG
>ERZ1026999.482-NODE-482-length-18987-cov-7.387598_pt1 | contig 18987 bp, 24 predicted proteins | sample MGYA00519453_ERZ1026999 | MGnify/ENA primary metagenome ERZ1026999 (study PRJEB26926, sample SAMN06164453) | human gut metagenome | biome: ENVO:00009003; feature: ENVO:2100002; material: ENVO:00002003 | host: Homo sapiens | place: USA | collected 2012 ...
GAAAACGGGCGTAAACCTTACGCCTGACCACCGTTCCGCCGACCAGACTCTGCAGATCTTCCACCATCCCGGTGACCATACCGTACAGGTTAGAAACCGTCAGCGTGGGGCGCGTACTGGTGCCTTTGCCATTCAGTTCAAAACCACTCCCCTGAATGGGATACGGCTGATACTGTCGCCCCTGCCAGGTGACCGGCTCACCTTTTTCGTTCTGCTCATTACAGAAAAAATAACGTTCTCCACCGACCTCTGTCAGGTCGATTTCCCAGAGCACCACGCTGGCCGACTGCTCCGCACGGGTGCATTCATTCAATGTTTCCTGCCGGATATCCTGCATCAGTTCACCACCTGTTCAAACTCTGCGCTGAACTCAACACGCAGCATACTGACCCGCGACGACCATTTTGCGCAGGTCACCTTTATCTGCCGCCACTCATAAGGCGGCGTCCACAGAAAGGCTTTCCAGCCCCCGTGCTCAGCCAGAAACGACTCCAGCGCCGCGGCCTCCCAACGGGGAACAGAAAGCGTCACGCTGTACGTTTTCAGGTCAGCGTTCAGCCCGGCAGGCGCACGCTGGGAATAGCCATCACCAAAGCGCACCTCCCTGACGGAAGGAGCCGATGTCACATCCATCCCGGGTTTCACTTTCCAGCGGAAGGTTTTCATCGTCCACCTCCGGAGAACAGACCACCATCGCGCATCTGTGCCTGGATTTCATCACGGGCACCCTTGCGGGCCATGTCATACACCGCCTTCAGAGCAGCCGGACCTATCTGCCCGTTCGTGCCGTCGTTGTTAATCACCACATGGTTATTCTGCTCAAACGTCCCGGACGCCTGCGACCGGCTGTCAGCCAGACTGCCCGGTGTACCGACATAACCACCGGTGGCATAGCCGCGCATCAGCCGGTAGAGATTCCCCACGCCAATCCGGCTGGTTGCCTCCTTCGTGAAGACAAATTCACCACGGTGAACAATCCCCGCTGGCTCATATTTGCCGCCGGTTCCCGTAAATCCTCCGGTTGCAAAATGGAGTTTCGCCGCAGCGGCCTGAATGGCTGTACCGCCTGACGCGGATGCGCCGCCACCAACAGCCCCGCCAATGGCGCTGCCGATACTCCCGACAATCCCCACCATTGCCTGCTTAAGCAGAATTTCTGTCATCATGGACAGCACGGAACGGGTGAAGCTGCGCCAGTTCTGCTCACTGCCGGTCAGCATCGCTGCCATATTCTGTGCAATACCATCAAAGGTCTGCGTGGCTGCACTTTTTACCTGCGACATACTGTCCGTGGCGCTCTCTTCCCACTCACTCCAGCCGGACTTCAGGCCTGCCATCCAGCTCCCGCGAAGCTGGTCTTCAGCCGCCCAGGTCTTTTTCTGCTCTGACATGACGTTATTCAGCGCCAGAGGATTATCGCCATACTGTTCCTTCAGGCGCTGTTCCGTGGCTTCCCGTTCTGCCTGCCGGTCAGTCAGCCCCCGGCTTTTCGCCTCAATGGCGGCCCGTTTTGCCCGTTGCTGCTGTGCGAATTTATCCGCCTGCTGCGCCAGCGCGTTCAGGCGCTCCTGATACGTAACCTTGTCGCCAAGTGCAGCCAGCTGGCGTTTGTACTCCAGCGTCTCATCTTTATGCGCCAGCAGGGATTTCTCCTGTGCGGACAGCTGGCGACGTTGTGCCGCCTCCTCCAGTACCGCGAACTGACTTTCTGCCTTCCACAAATCCCGGCGCTGCTGGCTGATTTTCTCATTCGCTCCGGCATGCTTCTCCAGCGTCCGGAGTTCTGCCTGAAGCGTCAGCAGGGCAGCATGAGCACTGTCTTCCTGACGATCGCCCGCAGACACCTTCACGCCGGACTGTTTCGGCTTTTTCAGCGTCGCTTCATAATCCTTTTTCGCCGCCGCCATCAGCGTGTTGTAATCTGCCTGCAGGATTTTCCCGTCTTTCAGTGCCTTGTTCAGTTCTTCCTGACGGGCGGTATATTTCTCCAGCGGTGTCTGCAGCCGTTCGTAAGCCTTCTGCGCCTCTTCGGTATATTTCAGCCGTGATGCTTCGGTATCGCTCTGCTGCTGCGCATTTTTGTCCTGTTGACTCTGCTGTTCAGCCTTCTTTCGGGCGGCTTTAAGCGCAAGACGGGCCTTTTCACGGTCATCCCAGTAACGCGCCCGCGCTTCATCGTTAACAAAATAATCATCCTTGCGCAGATTCCAGATGTCGTCCGCTTTCTTAAACGCAGCCTCTGCCTTAATCAGCATCTCCTGAGCGGTATCAGGACGACCAATATCCAGCACCGCATCCCACATGGATTTGAATGCCCGTGCTGTCCTGTCTGCCCAGGTTTCCAGCGTGCCCATGTTCTCTTTCAGGCGTCGGGTCTGGTCATCAAACCCTTTCGTTGCGGCCTCGTTCGCCGCCTGCAATGCCCCGGATTCATCGCCGGAACGCTGCAACTGAGCAACATACGCAATCTGCTCCGCCGTCACGTTATGGAACTGGCGCGCCATCGCCGTCAGCCCCGACGTCGGGTCAGTGGTCAGCTTCCCGAAGGCTTCAGCGACCTTGTCCACCTCCACGCCGGATGCAGAGGAGAAACGCGCCACACTCTGGCTGATGGATGCAATCTGAGCCTCACCGCTTACTCCCGCCTTAACCAGTGCGCTGAGTGACTCGCTGGTCTGGTTAAACGTCAGCCCTGCCGCCTGCCCGGCTCTGGACAGGACCAGCATACGATCTGCCGTCAGCCCCGACTGATTGCCGGAAAGGACCAGCGTTTTGTTGAAATCGGACAGGGTTGAGTTACCCTGATACCAGGCATACGCCAGCGCACCGGTCGCCACCGCCAGCGAGGTGGCCCCGACCATCGGCAGGGTGATCGCACCGGCAAGCCCCCGGAACATGGGGATCATCCCGCCGAAGGAGTCCTTCACCTGACCCCCCTGTTGCAGCAGGATCAGCCACGGACTTTGCCCGCCTGCAAGCTGCGTGGCCACGTCGGTGAACTGTGCAGGCAGCATACGCATGGCGGCTTTATACTGCCCGACGGAAATCCCCGCTTTCTGTGCAGCCAGCGCCTGTCGGCTCAGCGACTGTTCAACGACTGCCGCTGTTTTTTTCGCATCACTTTCCGTACCGGAAAAATGACGCCTGACTCTGGCCATCTGCTCGTCAAATCTGGCCGCATCCAGACTTAAATCAACGACCAGATCGCCTACCGGTTCAGCCATACCGGACTCCTCCTGCGATCCCTTCTGATACTGTCATCAGCATTACGTCATCCTCCGTCATGCCCGCCATATCCGGGGAAGCGGGGATAACTTCATTTCCGTCCGGGGCAAAGCGGACGCCTCCGGCAAGCCCTGCCGCTTTCTGCATCAGCACATCATCTTCAGGCTCTTCGTCATCCTCACGCCGGTTCAGCAAACTGAAATCCAGCGGATGCATATCCGGATCGCTGAAAAACAGGCTGAGCACAGTGTACGTCAGCCCGGAAAAGTGCATATCCAGCAGAACATCATGAAAATAATGGGTACTGTAAAAGCGGTGCCAGTCGGCATACTCTGTGGATGACATCCCGGCAAGCATGGCGCGCCAGTCAGGTCGCCCCATCTCTCGCGCCAGTTTCAGGGCAAAACTCAGCTCACCGTCGAACACTTTCCCGCAGAAACAGGCTCTGCAGGCCCGGCGTCATCTGCCTGTTCAGGAGTATCATTCACCACAAACTCATACATACCGGACAGCCGGTACACCACGTTTTCAGCATGAGAAATTGCCTCCGCGGGCCAGGTGGTAAGCACTTCCTGCTCAATCTGTTTAACGGCTTCATTCATGGACGGCTGCTTTGTCTTCTGTGGATGGTTATGCCACAGGGACATCGCCACCACAAAAGCACCGGTTCTGATGGCGTCTTCCACAGTAACCTGCCGGTTGCTGTCTGACTCCGCCTGTTCTGCCTGCTGTTTCATCAGGGCGAGATGCTCAATACGCTGCAGGGCTGACAGTTCAGAAAGCGTGACGGTCACGCCGTTATGTTCAAATGATTCGGTTTTCAGGAACATCGCTGATTCTCCGGATTAACTGGCGGTGACGTTGATTTCTGCAACCGCAGCAAACTCACCATTACCGGATACGACCGGAATGTTGACCTTGCCTGCAGCAACACCTTTCACGGTGATGGTCATACCACTGACCGACACGGTGGCTTTTGTTTTATCCGCTGACACCGCACGGAAGCTCTTGTCAGTTGCGCCCTCCGGCTGGAAGGCCACGGTCAGCGTGGTGCTCTGCCCTTTCACCACCGAGGAGCTGGCAGGCGTCACGGTCATACCGGTTGCCGCCGTCACCGTACTGCGATCTTCTGCCATTGACGGACGGCCCACATTGGTGACCTTCACCGTACGGGTGATCACTTCCTTCGCTGTCACCGCCTTACCGATGCTGCTGACCCAGCCGCGGAACACATCGACCGTGCCGTTCGGGAAGCGGATTTTATAGGCACGGGTATCACCTTCATTAAACCACGCCAGCAGCGCCTGCTGCCCCTGCTCTCCGGGCATCCACGCCAGCGTGAAGCTGGTATCTCCGGCTGATTTCTGCCCCTGTCCGGTCGCAGTCCAGTCCGCATCTTCATCATCGAGATAACTGTCGTCATAGGACTCAGCGGTCAGTTCGCCGGGCGTCAGGTCTTTAACCTTTGCCAGACGCGACCAGTCAACGTCTGAAAGCGGGTTTGCGTAAGGGTCGCCGCTCCCGTTATAAACCCACAGTGTGGTTCCGGCCCCTTTCACCGGTGCCAGAGGATTTGGTGTTGGCATATCGTCCTCACATTTCATAGGTAATGACATAAGTCAGATCGGCTGAACTCCACAGGCCCGCATCATCGTCGCGCCGGTAGTCATAGCCACTGGCCACCATACTGGTGATCAAATCTGACAGTGCCGGGATATCGCTCATCGCCGGATAAATCCGGCTTTCCATCCACGAATCCAGCTCTGAATCCGGCACCTGAGCAGGCAGGAAAACTTCAATATGCAGCTCCGCCTGCCAGGTATCGCTGTCCAGCTCTTCGCCCGTGTATTCAGCGCCGGTGAGATAAACGGCAACTGCCGGAAAATCCGCCTCATCAAAAACAGCGGGGCGACCATCAAAAAACGTCGCCCCGGTGTCATGCCTCTCCAGTGCATCCAGTACGGCTGCACGGATATCAGTATGTTTCATCGCTTTATTACCATCCTAAGTTGATGCTGCAGCGCATAGCCCAGCTCTTTCGGAAGACGTTCACGCCGTATCTGCTCAATATTCTGTTTAAACGCCGTGGTCAGCGGCACCGCCATCGGGATTTTCACCACATCAATGGGGTAACGGTTTTTCCCGGCCACACGCTGCATGACATGCCACCGGCCATTTTTCAGTTGCTGAATAAACGCGCCGGGAATACGACGGTTTCCCACCACAAGCACGCTGCCGCCACCTTTCAGGGATGAACGCTGCCCCTTTTTACGACGCCTGCGTCGGGACAGGACAACCCGCGCGTTACCCAGCTTTATTACGGGCAAATCCCCCCGGTTAACCTTGATTCTGGCCTGCGGATTTTTGACCGTGGCCCTTTTCAGCCTGGCCCTTTCCTTTACCAGTTTCCGGCGTACCTTTGTCTCACGGGCAACCTGTGACGCCGACTGCGATATCGCGGATGAAGCAACGCGGTTAATGGCCATTGCGGCGGCACCAGGCACTGCCGTTTTGCTGATACGGCTGAGGTTTTCAACGGCCTGCTCAAGACCTTTTATGGCCATACATCCCCCTTTCAGCGGCGACGGTTAACGGCAGGCGGTACGCCCCGACCAAGCCAGAGATGACAGCTTCCGCCATCATCCGGCGAAATCCGGTCTATCCAGAAGTTTTCCTCACCGATGATCAGCGTGTCGCCGCGCCGCAGCTGCCGCACATCATCAGTCCGGACAAACAGGGACGGGCTGGAGCCTTCAACGCGCACGCCCTGTCCGGCATAGCTGATATTTTCAGGGTCATCAAAAACACCACGTATCACAGCACCGGACTGCTCACCGGATGTCATGGTGGCTGACGTTCCCATGTACCCGCGTATCGTTTCATCGGCGCAGGCAATGGCAGCATCGAACAGGTTATCGAAATCAGCCACAGCGCCTCCCGTTATTGCATTCTGGCCAGGCCGCGCTCTGTCATTTCAGCTGCCACACCGGCAGAGACACGGAACGCCGTTCCCGGCAGCACAAATGCCACAGCCTCATCCCGCGTGGCGTGAAGTGCATCAGTATGCAGCGTCACCAGTGCCACAACCGTGACCAGATCAGCCGTATCAGTCACGGTATCCGGCTGCGCTGATACAACCTCATTTTCATGTCCGGTCAGCACATTTTCCGGGCTGAGAGGGGTATCCTGACCGGCAGTGTCGCCCGTGTCATCAAGCTCTTCTTCCAGCTCTGCCACACGGAGCGCCAGTTCTTCTTTCGTCCCCGTCAGGCTGATATCACGGTTCAGTTGTTCACCCAGCGAGCGGAGACGGGCAATCAGTTCATCTTTCGTCATGGACTCCTCCACAGAGAGAAAATGGCCCCGAAGGGCCATGATTACGCCAGTTGTACGGACACGAACGCATCAGGGTCAGCCAGCAGCATCAGCGGTGCTGACTGAATCATGGTGAACTCACGCGCCGGATCGCCGGTGGTCACCCAGTTTTTCGGGTAGCGGGCAGAGGCGTTAATACCTTCGCGCTGTGCGTCCGCATCCTGAATGCAGCCATAGGTGCGCAGACCGCGTGCCTGAGTGTTCCCCAGCACCATCGTGTTGTCCGGCAGGAAGTTCTTTTTGACGTCGTTTTCCACGTACTGTCCGGAATACACGACGATCGCCGTATCGCCATACATCCCCTTATAGGACACCGCTTCGCCCAGGTCTTTTACCGCTGTCTCCAGCTCGGAATTAGAGCCGCGACGGGTATCCAGCTTCTCCTTGACGGCTTTGAAGGAACGGAACAGCGCCCAGCCTTTCGGATCAAACACGATGATATTCACCACGCCGCTGGCGTTCAGCGCGTAGGCTTCGATATCGTCGGTCGGGTCATACGTGGACTTGTCACGCTTGCTCCACTCCGTACCACCGGACTGTGTGATGTTGTTCGCCGCACTGCGGCCCATATCCACTTCAACCGGATCGAAGGCTTCACCGGTCATGGTGTATTTGCCCTTAAGCACGGCAGAAACTGCCTGCATCTCTTCGACCTGAGCAATGGCCAGCTCTTCGTCTCGCATGTTCTGCATGATGATGCGACGGCGGCGGTAAGCCGGGTCCGCCAGATTCTGTGGATCTTCATCCGGCAGGCGACGCAGGGTCATCTGCGGATTCACCTCATGCTTGGGTTTGACATATCCCGGTGTAAATTCAGAGGTGGAGCCGCCACGGGATCGGATAACCTCACCGGAAACAATCGGCGAAACGTACAGCGCCATGTTTACCAGTCCCGGAATTTGTGAGAGATAGACTTTCTCCGTGGTGAAGGGATAGCTCTCACGGAAAAAGAGACGCAGAAACAGCGGATCAAACTTAAATTTCTTCTCATTTGCCGCCAGCAGCTGGGCGGTTGTGTACATCGACATAAAAAAATCCCGTAAAAAAGCCGCACAGGCGGCCTTTAGTGATGAAGGGTAAGGTTAAACGATGCTGATTGCCGTTCCGGCAAACGCGGTCCGTTTTTTCGTCTCGTCGCTGGCAGCCTCCGGCCAGAGCACATCCTCATAACGGAACGTGCCTGACTTGTAGAACGTCAGCGTGGTGCTGGTCTGGTCAGCATCAACCGCCAGAATGCCAACGGCAGCACCGTCGGTAGTGCCATCCCACGCAACCAGCTTACGGGTGGAGGTGTCCAGCATCAGCGGGGTCATTGCAGGCGCTTTCGCACTCAATCCGCCGGGCGCGGTTGCCGTATGTGCCGGGTCACTGTTGCCCAGCGGCTGGTAATGGGTAAAGGTTTCTTTGCTCGTCATAAACATCCCTTACACTGGTGTGTTCAGCAAATCGTTAACGGCATCAGATGCCGGGTTACCTGCAGCCAGCGGAGCCGGTGCCCCCTGCATCAGACGATCCAGCGCAGTGTCACTGCGCGCCTGTGCACTCTGTGGTGCTGCGGCCAGAATGCGGCGGGCCGTTTCCACGGTCATACCGGGGGTTTCTGCCAGAACGCGCGCCTGTTCTTCGCGTCCGTGAGCCTCCTCACAGTTGAGGATCCCCATAATGCGGCTGTTTTCTGCCGCAACCGCTGCGGTGATCTGCGCGTTCACGTCCGGTTGCGCCGCGCTGGCGTTTTCGCCCTCCGTCGCTGGCACCACGTCAGTAACGTCAGCCTGCGAAGCAGTGGCTGAAACAGTTGTTGATTGAGTCTCTTTGGTCATTCGCCCTCCTGAGAGACGGGATTTACGTGCATCCAGTGCATCACGCATAACGGTGATCGCATCGGTGCTGTTGACAAGTTCATCAGCCAGTCCGGCATCAATGGCCTCCTGACCGCTGTACACTGCAGCCTCGGTATCCAGCACAGCCTGCACGGACAGGCCGGTATATGCCGACACCTTCTGCGCAAACATCTGGCGGGTTGCATCCATCCGGGACTGCAGTGTCTCCCGGACGTCATCCGGAAGATGGCTGTAGGGGTTGCCATCCACCTTATGGCTGCCGCTGTAAATCAGCGTGATTTCCACGCCCTGTTTCTCCAGCGCAGCACCGTAATTACTGTGAGCCATCATGACGCCGATGGAGCCTGTCCGGGCGGTCTGCGTGACCAGACGCCGGGAGGCGGCGCTGGCAAGCAGCTGCCCTGCACTGCAGTTCATGTCATTGGCCAGCGCCCATACCGGCTTTATGTCACGCACACGGGCGATGATGTCAGCGCAGTCAAATGCCCCTGCCACCATTCCGCCGGGCGTGTCCATATCGAGCAGAATGCCGTCCACCATCGGGTCGCTGGCAGCCTGTTGCAGACGGGCGATAATGCCGTTGTAACCGGTCATTCCCGAATACGGCTGCAGCGCCCGCGTCCGGCTGACCAGCGTGCCGGACACCGGCAGCACGGCGATGCCGTTCATGACCTGATAACTGCGGGTCTGTCGTGGGCCGTCATCATCACCGGATAATGCCAGCGTCGCGAGTGCCTCCTGGGCAGTCAGGCTGTCGCCGGACACCGCATCCGTCAGGCGGCTGATCCCAAGCTGGCCTGCAAGCGCACAAAAGAAAACCCGCGCATAGGCGGGTTCAAGCATCAGCGGCTCATTAAAGGCCATGCTGGCAATATGCGGGAGATTACGCAGCTCTGCTGTCACTCTTCTCCTCCTCTGTTGATTGTCGCAGCCCGGATTCAAATGCTGCAGCCGCCCAGGCGGGCGGTTTAAGACCAGCTGCGCGGCGCTCCATCGTTTCACGGACCTGCTGGGCAAAAATTTCCTGATAGTCGTCACCGCGTTTCGCGCACTCTTTCTCGTAGGTGCTCAGTCCGGCTTCTATCAGCATCACCGCTTCCTGAACTTCTTTCAGACCATCGATGGCCATACGACCGGAGCCTATCCAGTCGCAGTTCCCCCAGGCACTGCGGGCTTCCTGAAAACTGAAGCGCGCTTTTGAAGGTAACGTCACCACGCGGCGAACGATGGCCTCTTCCAGCCAGCACAGAAACATCTGGCTCGCCTGACGGGATGCGACGAATTTTCGCCGCCCCATAAAGTGCGCCCACGACTCGTTCGCGCTGGCCCGTGCCGTGGAGTAGCTCATCTGGGCGTAATTCCGGGAAAGCTGCTCATACGAGACACCCAGTCCGGCAGCGATATACCGCAGCAGTGACTGCTCAAACACGGAGTAGCCGTTATCCGTGTCCTGAGCCGTCTGCAGGTTCAGTGAGTCACCCGGCATCAGGTGCGGCACTTTTGCGCCTCCCAGACGGACCGGTGCTGCGGCGTAATACGCGGCAATTTCACCAATCCAGCCGGTCAGCTTGTCCCGCTGCTCCTTACTGTTCGCGCCCAGAATAAAATCCATCGCTGACTGCGTATCCAGCTCACTCTCAATGGTGGCGGCATACATCGCCTTCACAATGGCGCTCTGCAGCTGCGTGTTCTGCAGCGTGTCGAGCATCTTCATCTGCTCCATCACGCTGTAAAACACATTTGCACCGCGGGTCTGCCCGTCCTCCACGGGTTCAAAAACGTGAATGAACGAGGCGCGCCCGCCGGGTAACTCACGGGGTATCCATGTCCATTTCTGCGGCATCCAGCCAGGATAGCCGTCCTCGCTGACGTAATATCCCAGCGCCGCACCGCTGTCATTAATCTGCACACCGGCACGGCAGTTCCGGCTGTCGCCGGTATTGTTCGGGTTGCTGATACGCTTCGGACTGACCATCCGGAACTGTGTCCGGAACAGTCGCGACGGGCTGGTATCCCAGGTGGCCTGAACGAACAGTTCACCGTTAAAGGCATGCATGGCCACACCTTCCCGAATCATCATGGTGAACGTGCGTTTTCGCTCAACGTCAATGCAGCAACAGTCGTCCTCGGCAAACTCTTTCCATGCCGCTTCAACCTCGCGGGAAAAGGCACGGGCTTCTTCCTCCCCGATGCCCAGATAGCGCCAGCTTGGGCGATGACTGAGCCGGAAAAAAGACCCGACGATATGATCCTGATGCAGCTGGATGGCGTTGGCAGCATAGCCGTTATTGCGTACCAGATCGTCCGCGCGGGCATTGCCACGGGTAAAGTTGGGCAGCAGGGCTGCATCCACACTTTCACTCGGTGGATTCCACGCCCGCAACTGCCCACCAAATCCGCTGCCACCGCCGTGATAACCGGCATATTCACGCAGTGATGTCATGCCGTCCGGCCCCAGAAGGGTGGGAATGGTGGGCGTTTTCATACATAAAATCCTGCAGGTCCCCTGCGTCGCTGTGTCATGCCGGTCTGCACTTCCAGCTCCGCAATGTATTTTTTCAGGTCAGACACGGAAGTGGCCGTAAACTCCACCCTTCGTCCGTCTTTCTGTACTGTTGCCACCCGTTTTCCTGTCATCAGGTCATGCAGTGCCGCACGGGCAGCGGCAAGTTCTTCCTGTCGCGTCATTCATCCTCTCCGGATAAGGCACGGGCGTAATCTGCCAGTGTTTTCTTGTTGGTTGCTGCACTATCCTCTTCCTGCAGGCTCGCCAGCAGCGCACTGAGATCCAGCTGCCAGCGGGAAATACTGATACGCAGCGCCGCCAGCGCATAAACGAAGCAGTCGAGTGCTTCATTGCGTCGCTTTTTGCTGTCCCACAGTATTTTTTTCCTGCCATCCACCCATTTTTCGACCTGCTCTTCAGCAGTCAGCTGCTGCGCTTCGGTCAGATCAAAAATATCCGGGTTATTCGGGAAGTGAACGGCACCGGGAAGCGGTTCATCCCCTTCCGGCGTCAGTGTGAAGCGGTTATAAATCTGCTCTTTCGCGGTATCCGTACCGATTTCGGTAAGGTAAACCCCGTTTTTGTTTCGCTTACGTGGCATGCTGGCCACCGGCTTTCCGTAGACGGATGCCCCTTTAATGGGGATCACCCGGAACAGCCCATGTTTTTTCGAGCGTTCATACACGATGGTCGGGTCAATCCCGCCAATATCCCAGCAGATACGGGATACCGACATTTCTGCACCATTCCGGCGGGTATAGGTTTTATTGATGGCCTCATCCACACGCAGCAGCGTCTGTTCATCGTCGTGGCGGCCCATAATAATCTGCCGGTCAATCAGCCAGCTTTCCTCACCCGGCCCCCATCCCCATACGCGCATTTCGTAGCGATCCAGCTGGGAGTCGATACCGGCGGTCAGGTAAGCCACACGGTCAGGAACGGGCGCTGAATAATGCTCTTTCCGCTCTGCCATCACTTCAGCATCCGGACGTTCGCCGATTTTCGCTTCCCACGTCTCACCGAGCGTGGTGTTCACGAAGGTTTTACGTTTTCCCGTATCCCCTTTCGTCTTCATCCAGTCTTTGACAATCTGCACCCAGGTGGTGAACGGGCTGTACGCTGTCCAGATGTGAAAGGTCACACTGTCAGGCGGTTCAATCTCTTCACCGGATGACGAAAACCAGAGAATGCCATCACGGGTCCAGATCCCGGTCTTTTCGCAGATATAACGGGCATCAGTGAAATCCAGCTCCTGCTGGCGGATGACGCAGGCATTATGCTCGCAGAGATAAAACACGCTGGCGGGATCATCCGGCGTCCATTTGAGGCCAAACGGCGTCTCTTTGTCGCCAAATTTAAGATACTGCTCCTCCCCGCAGTGCGGGCAGGCAACATGAAAACGCATAAAATGCGGGGATTCACTGGCTGCACGCTCAATCTGGCAGGTTCCTCTCACTTTGGGCGTGGAGCCACGGATGGACTTTGGCCAGACCGAGCCTTCAATACGCTTGTCACCCAGGAACGTCGGAGAGCCTTCCTGTTCAATATCATCATCAAAGGCAGCAAGTTCATCATAACCCGCCACATCCACCGACTTTTCACGGTAGTTTTTTGCCGCTTTACCGCCCAGGCACCAGAAACCACGACCATTGGAAAAACGCTTCATGGTGAGCGTGTTATCCCGGTGCTTTTTGCCATACCACGGGGCCAGCGCCAGCAGCGACGGAATATCACGGATGGTCGGCTCGACGTGGGTTTTCATAAAGTTTTCGGCATCACCATCCGTCGGCAGCCAGATAAGGGTGTTACGCTGCTTATGCTCTATGAAGTAGGCATAAACACCCAGCAGCATTTTGGAATAACCGACACGGGCAGACTTCACCACATTCACCTCACGGATGTAGTCGCTGCCCATCGCATTCATGATGGCCCGCTGAAAGGGCAGTGTTTCCCAGCGCCCTTCCTGGTATGCGGATTCTTTCGGGAGATAGTAATTGGCATCCGCCCATTCAACGGCGGTCTGTGGCTCCGGCCTGAACAGGGCACGAAGCCCGGCGCGGACAAAATGCCGCAGCCTGTCAACCTGACTGTTCGATATATTCACTCAGCAACCCCGGTATCAGTTCATCCAGCGCGGCTGCTTTGTTCATGGCTTTGATGATATCCCGTTTCAGGAAATCAATATGCCGGTTATCCAGCTCAGGAAAACGTCGCTGCACCGACAGAGGAATACCGTCGAGAATACTGGATATTTCCCTTGCTATACGCGACAGCACGAAAGTACAGAATGCGGTTTCCACCACTTCAGCCGATTCTTTGGCATTTTTCAGTTCCTGCGCCGTCGCCTGAGCACGGGTCAGGCGATGGCGCTCAAATTCAAGTGTTCCGGGGTGAAGATCTGCCTCGCTGGCCAGCCGCAGTTCTTCAACCTCCCGGCGCAGCTTTTCGTTCTCAATTTCAGCATCCCTTTCGGCATACCATTTTATGACGGAGGCAGAATCATAAAGCACCTCATTACCCTTGCCACCGCCTCGCAGAACGGGCATTCCCTGCTCCTGCCAGTTCTGAATGGTACGGATACTCGCACCGAAAATATCAGCCAGCTGCTTTTTGTTGACTTCCATTGTTCATTCCACGGACAAAAACAGAGAAAGGAAACGACAGAGGCCAAAAAGCCCGTTTTCAGCACCTGTCGTTTCCTTTCTTTTCAGGGGGTGTTTTAAATAAAAACATTAGGTTACGGCGAAGAAGAACGGAAACGCCTTAAACCGGAAAATTTTCATAAATAGTGAAAAACCGCGAGGTCGCCGCCCCGTAACCTGTCGGATCGCCGGAAAGGACCCGAAAAATGATAATAATTATCATCTACATATCACAACGTGCGTGTACGCCATCAAACCACGTCAAATAATCAATTATGACGCAGGTATCGTATTAATTGATCCGCATCAACTTAACGTAAAAACAACTTCAGACAATACAAATCAGCAACACAGAATACGGGACAACCTCATGTCAACGAAGAACAGAACCCGCAGAACAACAACCCGCAACATCCGCTTTCCTAACCAAATGATTGAACAAATTAACATCGCTCTTGATCAAAAAGGGTCCGGGAATTTCTCAGCCTGGGTCATTGAAGCCTGCCGTCGGAGACTAACGTCAGAAAAGAGAGCATATACATCAATCAAAAGTGATGAAGAATGAATATCCCGGTTTCTTTACCTCCCCTCCCACCCCGCACAGGACTGGCGAGCGTGTGGGACAAATATGTGAGTCATAAACGCCTTATCCTCAGAAATGCAGTTGGCATCCGAACAGGACGATATTGTAAATTCACCTAATTACGAGGCATTGCAGTAGTTGAATTGTAGTTCTGTATTAGCCTGACAGTGACAGAATGCGATATTGACTCTGTCACAGGTGAAATAGTTTGAATGGTTAGCAGTTATGGTGATCAGTCAACCACCAAGGAATAATCCTTCGAATTCTTATCGTGCTTCACCAACGCTGCCTCAATTGCCCTGAATGCTTCCAGAGACACTTGATGTTCTATACATGCAATTACAACATCCGGGTAACCCATCGAAATGGTGCTATTAAGCATAGTTTTTACACGAACCTGCTCCTGGGAGGGGGCATCAGTGTATTGATCTTTATGCATTTTGTCGCTCCATGCGTTTGCTCTTCACTTGCGGCTAAAAATATAACGTCAAATCACTCAGCATGAAAGAGTGAAAGTTTCAGCGCGTTTCCCTTACATAATCTGTCATTTGTATTCTCTTCAGGTATACCGGAAAGACTAGGTATTGTCACACAACCAATACCATCGACAATCGAGATTTATATCTATTCGGTAATGTTTAAATATAACAAAACCCCGTAAAAACGAGGTTTATGGGTAATTTGTATTGTTGAATAGCATCTGATGAGAAATTGATGCTAATACTATAAACATACTAGATTAAATCAATCTTGATATCATAGCTTTCAAGACCAGTCATTTTTTCCCGTGCAGTAAACTGGATACTGGTAACTTCTTTCCCGGTCTTTTTCTTAAGCTCAATGATTTTTTTTGTTATATATTCAGAAATATCTGCTTCTGTTTTTGTTTTTAACTCTTCAATGTTCATCATTTCCTCTTTTAGTCTGTTATGACTGTCCTGGTACACAGTAGTGTCAATTATATGGAGCAAACGTATAAAAGATAAGATGAAACATCGCAATAATCAACATACGACGGTCTAAATTTCACACAAACAGATAAAGATGATTATCATTTATTATCAATGCATTAGAATCAAATCAATTCAAGAGTCTCATTGCTGCTTCCAGAATTTCTTCTGAAGTTACATGTCGATCCGCTGCTACATAAATGACTTTATGATCTCCGGTCAGAGATGGAAACCCTGCAGCCATTACAGTGAGGTGTGTTGTTTCGCCATTTGGATATTCACGCATGATGGTGTTAACTCCGGTCATCACTGGCACTACCATTGCTGGTTCAGAGTTAAAAAAAACTATTATTTTTTTCATAATGTTACCGTAATATGTGAGTATCCATCGACTAGACACTAAGCAAAAAAGCTCCCGAAGGAGCCTTCATTTTCACTTTCTTAAATCTAACGACAGATGGCTAACATTTAAGTATTGTGAAATATTATCAAATGTAATCATCATTGATTTACAAAAGATACATTTTGCCCCGAAAGGATTTCTGTCAGAAACATCAAAAGATGATGTTCTATACTGAGAACCATGGCAACACGGGCATCTAAAGTGAATATGGTTTGTAATATTTTCTACCTCAAAGTGCCACTACATGAACAGCTGCAGGGCCTTTAGGTCCGTTCTCAATACCAAATTCGACTTCCTGATTCTCAGTTAACGTTTTGAAATCGTTGCTCTGAATAGCTGAGAAATGCACAAACACATCTTTGCTACCATCTTTCGGCGTGATGAAACCAAAACCTTTTTCAGGGTTAAACCATTTCACTAAACCAGTCATTTTGTTAGACATCATTATTACCTTTTGAAGAAGTTAGCCCTTGGGCAGAATGGTCCGAAAAAAAATATCAGAGAGAAAAACCAACAAGAAAATCTCAAGAGGTACAAATAATAAAATTATAACAATGACTGCTTCAGATAATTTTGTAACAAACCAGAACACCATTAACGCATGATTAACCAACCATAGCAAGGATTACTTTTGTAAAGAAAAACACACGAATGAAACAATAGCTTTATTTATTAATAAAACGTGTCATTCTGTCTAATGACCTTTTATCTTACCCTTAAGATTTCAAGGATTTTGACTCATGGAAGAGTCCTTTTTATTTAAATTTCACATTCAGCGCTAAAAATAATCCGATTTAATATTAATCTACATCTGATATTTTTTATCTCTTAAAGATTCATAAATCCGTTGACAAGTCACTCCTGCGATGTAGCGTTTGTCAGCAATTTCAGCATAAAGCTGAGCTTCTGCTGCAATATCTCCGAGCATGTTGGTGAGCATTCCTTCGGCGGCTTTGGTTGTTTTGCCTCTGACGGCAGCGGCAAGATTTGCGGTATGCTGCGCTGCGTCAAGGCGTATGGCATATTTTGTTGCTTCGGCACGCAGCTGGTTAACACTATCAGACAGATCAGCAGCCCTGGCAGAAATTTCAGCGGCTTTCTGTTGTGCATCTTTAACAGCCTCATCACGGGATATACTTCGCCCCTGTTCAATTATTCGAGCAGCAAATTGGACATTTACCTCTTGAGATAATTCGGCAGCATCACGCTCCGCCCATTTTTTTTGCCATCCTCTGTCGCTCCAGACATTACCTACGACAAATCCTACCAACACGAGCAAAATCACCGTGAATATCTGATTCACTGTTCTATCCCCCAGCAGGTTAATGCACTCTCCTGGTCACGACGAATAACCTGACCGTAACAATTATTTGAACGAATGCGGCAATCACGTCCACCGTCCTTTATCCACCAGCGAATCGCCTCGCATGCGCCTTTACGATCACCGGCATTAAGCCGCTTATAAAACGTCGACGGAAAACACTTACCAGGGCCAATGTTATAGGGACAGAATGACGCGATACCGGCTTTCTGTGGCTCGGTCAGTGGAACTTTTATATTGCGCTCCACCCATGCCAGCGCCTTATCCCGCTCAATGGCGTTAACCTGGGCGCATTTTTCCTTCGACAGTTTCATTCCCGGAATAACAGGTTTACCGTCCACCATCGTTGCTCCCCGACAGATGGTCCATATGCCGGAGCCATCGCGGTATGCAGTGGTGTGATTCCCCTCTTTTTCATCCAGAAACTGATCGAGAATGTCAGGGGCAGGAGCACTGGCGGCAATCAGTGCCAGAACAGCAGCCGACAGGCTGTATCTGATTTTTACGTTCATGGATATTTATCAGGATTTATCGGCTTCAAATCCCCGGATATGTTAAATCTTACCTCACCAGTGATGGGCACTGGCGGGAGGAGGATGTCAATCTGATAAACACAGAGGTGACTATGGATTACACAAATCTACCAAAACAAACTTTTGCTGATTTAATCGCACTCAGGCAAGCAGTCGTAGCTCTAATCAACTTGTTGCCGGAGAAGGAAAAGGAATTAGTTAAAGCGCTTCTTAACAGAACTGCCGCCGATTTTTCATCATATCCACTGACAGATGACCTTGCGGACCTTCCTGAATTAATTGCAGCGTCCGCCATTAAGCTTACTGAAGAGATTTACCCTCCTCAAAAATCTTCACAAAATTCCTGCGAGTAACTTCAATGCAATAATCGTAAAACGCCGCAAACTGCTCATCGCGGCGTTTTTTTTCATCTTCAGAAGGGATCAGCACCGACAATTTTTTATTCAGATCAGCGACGCTGCCCTCCAGTTTTTCAATGGGCGATTCAATATCATCTTTTTCTGACCGCAATGCCGTCGGTGGCGTCTTCAGAGAACCAGTAATTCTTCCTGGTAGCTTTCCTTTGTAGGTTATCCACACATTCTGCGCCTCTAAAATTACGGGGCGCTTTTCCGGCGACTGCTCATCCCCTTCACATAACCCGGCAGCAACATCCAGGAAGACCTGTCTGATGCTCCTTCTGGCTGCTGCCTCATAAAACTCCAGCGCGGCACCTTCAACACGGTCCAGCGAGATGTCCAGGTCAAAAATTTCGCCGTCAAAGCGTTTTTTGTCCCGTAACGCTAAAGTTACCGTAACTTTATTCTCAAAATTGCGGATCCCTTTCACAATCAGTTCATAGTTTTGAGTCATTGAATTACTCTCCCCGTGCAGCCTTACGCTTGTCTTCTCTGATTTTGAAGTACAGATTTGTCAGATAAGTCAGGAAGCCCAGAACCAGACTCCCCAGTACACCAATCGCAGCCCACTGTGACGGACTGACCTGATCAAGCCACTGTAAAAACCAGTAGCCAGCACTGCCTGCGGAGGTGCCGTAGGCAATGCCCGTTGAAATTTTGTCCATGGATTTCATAGCCTCACCTCCGCAAATAACGGATGGCGTAGTTTTACACTGAGAAATGAAAGGGATTTGAAAAGAAAAACCCGCAAAAGCGGGCGAAACGATATATACAGTAAGGGAAGCACTCTATCCAACAAACCACCCACAGTTAATCGGAATAAAAGCAGAGTGCTTATGAATGATCGCCTGCCCGAAGGTTAGTATTTCTGCACAGCAATTTTGCAAAAAAAGCGATCATTCATAACTTAAACGTCTTTCAGTCACTCCGGGATTTCCCATCATCGCAGACTGAAAGACTCTAACTGGAGCGGGCAGCGGGAATCGAACCCGCATCATCAGCTTGGAAGGCTGAGGTAATAGCCATTATACGATGCCCGCATCCTGAAACTCGGCTACCCAGTTCTTTCTGTAATACTAAAGAGACTGCTCTCTTTAGTATTGAGCTGATTAGTTTACCCAACCAACTCCGGCTCCGCAAAGCGTCGCCAGAAAGTGGTGGTGGGGGAAGGATTCGAACCTTCGAAGTCGATGACGGCAGATTTACAGTC
>ERZ1026999.484-NODE-484-length-18935-cov-12.409958_pt1 | contig 18935 bp, 17 predicted proteins | sample MGYA00519453_ERZ1026999 | MGnify/ENA primary metagenome ERZ1026999 (study PRJEB26926, sample SAMN06164453) | human gut metagenome | biome: ENVO:00009003; feature: ENVO:2100002; material: ENVO:00002003 | host: Homo sapiens | place: USA | collected 2012 ...
TTACTACTATCTCCACTGTTATCAATTACTTCGACCGCCTCATTGTCTATAATGTTCAACGAGACCATATTGTCCTCGTCAAAGTTCTGAGTCTTGATCTCAATCCCAGGTGTTGAGTTGTCGGTCTCAACTGGTATTTGCGAATATGCTGAGTATAAAGAATCCTCAGCCGGTTGATTGGTAATTGCCATATCGCGTTATATTATATATCCGTGGTCCATATTGTTGTCAGGAGTGAATGCCTCTTCAATGAGGACCTCCATTGTCTTGTCCAAATGCTGAGCCAGGTACTCCTCGAAGTTATCAGCGGGAGTGTCGACCAAGTCAACGTAAATGTGATTGCGGTAAAGCTCTGAGCCTTCTCGTTTTATCTTCCATGCAGTGGCATTTCCGAATCGGACCAGGTCCTTGGGATCCGAGAATGTGATGCCTTTGAGCTTTGCCCACTCCATGATGATCTGTCCCAAATTGGCGGGGATCTTTCCAGGACCTCGTCCCCGGATGAGAGTGTAGAAGTAGTTTGGAGCTTCGATCGTTCCCCAAACTGTTTCCCCTTCTCGTCCCGTCTGGACTGTTATCTGAGCATAGGTTCTGCCGGAGGCTTCCTGCCCGGCGTCCTGTGATGCCCGGATGATCTCGTCCCTCATCTGGGTGAGACCCTCAGCCAATATCTGTTCCAGTCCTACCGCCATTTGTTTCTGGGTTTGCGAGCATTGGCTTTCTGCTGAGCCTTACGCTCCAGTTCCTTGTTCAGTCGCTCCCGGAAGAGGTGACTCTGCAAGTTGGTGAAAAGGAGGTTGTACACCTTCCCGTATTTCCATTCCAGAATCTCATCCGGGTCTTTCGAGTAGTCCTTGGCCAGTGCAGTGATGGTGGCCATCTCGCCAACCACCAAAGAGAATTGAGCAATGCCGGCTGCCTTTTCCTCGGCACTGGGCTCGTACTTGAGCTCAGTCTGTTCTCGTTCAATCCAGTACTTAATGCCCAGAAGAACCTCATACCAGTACTCGACAATTTCGGAGGTGTTCCTGAGACTCCATTTGACGCCGAGACATTGCATGCCTTCCTTCATCTTGTCAATGTCGGTCATCTCCTTGTCAGTGATGATCCGGCCAAGCTCTATGCGTTGGCCGAACGTCATCTGACCGCCTTGTATGTCGATTCGCTGTATCATTTTATATAGCAATGTTTGAGACTCCAGTATGGTTCTGGAATGTCCTGGATCTCCACAATTGAACCGACTACGTACTCAGTCCCGTGGCTAAGGTCAGGATACGTCACACTCGACTTCTTCCACCCGTCCTCTTTGGTCCATGCGTAGTCAAAAACAACGTCCCCGGTTTCACCAATAAAGCCTTGTAAAACAAAGTTCTCTGGTCGCGAGATGGCGAATACCAGTAGCTGGAGACCCTCTGAATTGAACAGAGCTTGTAAACAGTCCGGGGGAGAGACCGGCATGGGCAAGTCCTGTCGGTCAAAGAATAGAGTGTGCCCCGACAAGTCAAACCCGGGCTTTACCACTTCGAGGAGGGGGCGCCAGATCTTGTTCTTGTACAGTTCAATGCACCAGTCCTGTTTGAAGGTGAACTCCAGCCCAACGCTTACCTCATTGGCGTCAAACCTGGAAGACGGGTACAGCACCCGGACAGTGTTCATGATTTCCGGATATTGCTTGACCAGCTGAGAGGTCTTGAGCAAGTAGAGGAAAGGCCTGACCATCTGCTCCTCGATTTGGCTCTTCAACTCCAGTCGTCCGACAGTGGGGGAATTCTTGCTGAACTTCGTATCGCCTTTGTAGGCATCATTGGCCATCGGCTCAAACTTGCAGAAGTAGACCTGCATGATGGTACGCTGAGTTGGGTAACCCCGGTACGGGGTATCGTAGTAGCCAGTGGTAGGTTCCTCAACATAGACGAAGTCGGACGAGGTCCGATTGCCGTCCGAGTCTGTAACAAACCTCTCCATCGTGTTCACTTTGACGTTCAGCATCCGAGCCTGGTCACACTCAAAGACGGCCAGAGGGTTGACCATCTTGACCATGTCGCGGATGAGGGTTATGATGTTCAGTATCATCGTTTTGCGGGGATTATGATTTTGGCGGACTTCATGCCAGTCGCCTTCGGCTTGATCTCGAATATCATTCGCATGATGAGCATGTCCAGGAAGTCCGGTGACCTACCGAGGAGCTGCTTCATGGTGTCCTTGGAGATGAGCTCTCGCTTCTGCTCAGCGGAGTTCGTGTTCTTGGACTTGAGGACCGTCATCTCCTGCTTGATTTTCTCCTGAACTTCTGGAGAGCAGATGATGTGGATCTGGCGCTTGTTGATGAGCTCCGCCAGCTTGAATGCGCACTCCGACTTGATGTTGTTGTACGTCTTGGAGTCAATGGCTGACTGTCCTCCATGAAACTCCCGGATGCCTTTCAGGTAGCTCTCCAAGTAGAACCCAAGTCCGTCAGCGTCAGAGACGATGCTGGACCGGGGGACTTTCAGACCGGTGGCCAATTTGGCGATCTTCTCCTCCATCTCCTTGCCTTCCGAGAAGCCTTTGGCGATGGGGATCCGACAGACCATGCCGTCCCAGGTTCCAACCACCCAACTGTCTCTACCTTTCCCGGCAAGGTCAGTGCTAATGAACCGATTGCCCGTCGGGAGTACGAACTCATTGCTGAACATGTCGCACACTGCATCATAGTCGACCAGCCAATTCGGGTCATCGTCATACTCCCAGTTGCCAAAGACCAGTCGCTCGATCTGCGACTGGGTCAGGTTCCGGAGAAGCCCCTCAATGTACGTGTCTGGGAGAGTCTTGTTGTCCTGGGGCAGAGCTTTGACGAACCGACGCCAAGGAGGCAGCTTGTTCTCCTTCCATGGCTTGTAGTAGTCCGTGTAGAGGAAATTGTTGGACGGGTTGCAGGTGATGAGGAGTTTGGGAGCCAGCTTGTAGACGTCATTCTTCCATCGACCGATGGAAGCCTGGAGGTTGGTCTTCGCCTCGCGGATAAACTCGCCACCCTCTTCGATCCATCCCCGAGTCATCTGCATGGAACCGAATCTCTCATACATGGGATCGCTGGGGTTATACTTGGCATCGATGAGGTAGATGCGGCTTTTGTTGTACAACTCGAAGAAGTTGTATTGGCCATTGAAGTGGTAGTAGTTCTCCGTGATGCCCCAGTGGGTAAATACCTCGTAGATGGAGGGAATAGTGTACCGGACCAGGTCGGCAGCCGTCTTACGCGCAATAAAATAAAATGTCTCCGGGTAGGTGAGGGCATCGCCGGCTATCAAGGAACACCCGAGGTAGGATTTGCCAGCACCTTTCGTGCCGGCATACAGAATGTCAGTGACCGAGTCATCAAGCCATAACCGAGCCACTTCCTTCTGCTTCTCGTTGCCTTTGGTGTCAAATTGAAGTCGGCGTCCCATTTTATTTTACCTCCATTCCTGTTATCTGTTCGAGAGTAATGCCTCCCGTCAGGTTGACATTTGTCTTGCGTCCTTGAAGCACCTGGATGAGGCTGGCAGCGTACTTGCCAACCAGGGCTCCCTCAATTTGCTGGGAATTGATGGCGTCCTCGATGGTGCCACCAATTGCAGCTGCTACCGGATCCCCCGTGAGTTCCCCGTACTCAACAGGATTGATCCCAGCGAACAGCCTGAATGACTCGATGGTCATCGGGCGGGAAATGTAGACGCTGCAGTCGTCGCCATTCTTATTCTTGTGAGCCTGGGAGAAATAGTTATCCTTCATGAATTTGCAATACTCAATGAATGCAAAATAAAGCTCCTCCGCATCGGTGGGCTTTACAAAATCTCCGGCGTCTCGCCTTTTCTGTCCCTCCTCCATATAGGCGAGCGGACTCATTTTATATGTACTTCGTGCCATGCCTCAAATATAATTAAACCTCATACAAATTAAAAATTTATTTCTGCACAACAATCCCCGGAGCGTTTGGCCCCGGGGATCTTTGATTTATTCACTTACGCGAATGAGGGTCACGCCGAACCACAGGAACTTGACCGAAATGCCGTTCGGCCAAATCATGCCTTCGTGGACCGTTGCGATGGATGGGGTCCAATTACAGTACTTGGTATTGACTTCCGAGTACAAAGCCCAGTTTTTCCCGAGCTGCTTAAAGTGTTTTGCTTTCATGCTTGTTTGGTTTTAATTTCCGTATACGCGAGTGCCGTCCAGTATTTGTGGGTCGAGAGAAGTCCCAATTTGGCACCAGTTCTACTGGACCAATTTGGCACCAGTTCTACTGGACCAATTTGGCACCAGTTCTACTGACTCTGTCAGTTCTACTCGCCTAAGACTTCTTTTTGAACTTTTGGATCCGTCTCTCCGTTCTCTCCATCTGCTTGATGGATCGGCTCAATATCCGTTTGGGACTATTCCACCATTGGCGGATCCCGCCGAAAATCGCGAACAGGCCGATGATGGCCAACAGGTAAATTGCAATCATTTTCTACGCCTCCTTTCTAATTTGTTTTGTAGTTTGCGGACCTCAACCCAGTCCTCGTGCCGCATCCATTCCGGACGGGATAACAGAGTCAGCTGACCCCGTGCTATTTGCATGGTTGTCTTTTTCAATTTGCGGGCGTAGTCCAGGACCTCCCGCTCCTCTTTTGAGTAGATTCCAAGCCATCGCCGGAACACTCCAATTTTTCCAGTTGGGGGTAGCCCCAATTTCTCAGTTTTTTCCATAATAAACAGTGGGTGGAACAATAAAATTTTTATTGTTCCGGCCCCTAAGTGATTGATGTTCAATGGTTTGGGTGCTTTTCATTGGGGGGACCGGAACAATTGGAACAATGTTTCTGTGCACTCTATTTTGTGATTTCTCATTTCCTAAATTGGTCATAATTGGAACATATATTCTCTATTCAGGTCTTCCTCCTATATTATTGTTCCAATTGTTCCGGGGGGGGTTAATTCATTGATATTCAATCAATTAGGGCCGGAACAATCATTGTTCCACATTGTTCCACATTGTTCCGGCCCTAATTGATTGATATTCAATGGTTTGGATGTTTTTCACTGGGGGGACCGGAACAATGGAACAATAGTTTCCCCAACTTTTTTAGGGGGGACTGTCGAGATTTTTGCCAAAACACAATGAAACAAGGGTTTTATCAGCTTTTTTAGGGGCTTACCCTCTTTAAGAACACCAATATCGGAACACATGTTCCCTATCATTGTTTACTGCTGGTCCCTGCCACGGGGGCCAATATCCCCGGCTTGGGGACACAAAAAACCCGGGCTCCCCTAAGCCCGGGACGGAGTAGTTTCCTAAAATTTCCAGCTAAAGCCGACCTCATACCCCGATCGGGTCAGCTCGAAGTCCCGCATATAGGATATATCTACTCCGAAATTCCTGTAATATATGCCTCCCCCAACCCCAACCTGCCCGAAGGAGTTAGCCGAAGCTCTCAGAAAGGGGGACCATTTCCGGGACCTCGTTTCTTTGATCTGTTCTCGGACGGGGGTATACTTGTACGTAAGATGCTGGAGAGTGTTGTATTGGACTGTAGCCTCCCAGTCAAATTGGCCAATTTTGGGATCTTTGAAGAATGTTCCAGCGTATTTCCTGGTCGTATTCCAGTCCAATATTGTCCTTTTTACGCTCTCCAGAGTATCCACCTCCTTTTTGTCCTCCCCAAAACCCCCTCCATTTGTGATTTCTGGGGGTGTTTGGGGAACCTTTTCCTCCTGGCCCTTATAGATATATATCAATTTGATTGGATTCCTAAAACCCTCCCATTTTGGAACCAAATCCGGGACTTTGACCTCCCCCTGAATTGGGGGTAAATCGACGTACTTTATAACGGTCTTTTCCTCGACTGTTTTACGCCCGATTATAAAGCCTATACCTACAAGAACTATTGTGCAGAGTACTCTCTTTAGTAAGTCCATATCGTGTCCTGCGGGAGGGTTTTAGAAGCATCTACGTGGATAAAATTCCCGTCGATGCCTATCCTCCGGATCCGCAATGCAATGGCTGCCCGGAGGATCTTCATCCGATTGGGGCCCGAGGCACACCGGATGTCCACTGCCAAACCTTCTGTGTGAGCACTGTTGCCGGACCGTCCTTTGGCCTTATCGTGTTCTTTGGAACGATAAGCGCAATTGAGGACGAGAGGGATGCCTGCCTTTTCACGGAGGTCATCCAGTAGATCGAGAAAATCCTGGTCCATGTCTTCAATGGAGCAGGATGGGTTGCATCGCTCGAATTCTTCGGGCTTAAAATACTTACTTGTCTTCATGGCATTCAAAGTCTATTTGAGCTTTCTTGCTGACCGATCTCTCCATGTATGACCGGAGAGCTCTGAATATGGGGTGATTCGAAATGATTGCGGAGTTCTCCAGAAAGCTCCAAAACTCAGTCCCGACCACAAAAGCAGCGAAGAAGTTGGCAAGGTTGAGACCCCCCAAGTTCGGGAGGACACACACGTCAAGCATGTAGGCCATGCCGATACCGATAATGCTGAGCCCCAACTTCCAACACGTGTCCCACATTTTCTCGCTTTTGAACACATATTTTTGATGGGCTCGTTTGTGGCGCTTGTAGTCAGCAATATTTCCAGTTATGAAGTCGACGATAACGGCAATACAGACACAGAGGATAAGGACCTGGACCGGAGCTAAAAGCCCCCAAAGCCCTACAATGCTCCCGCATATCCATTTTCCCGCTCTCATGACTTCCTCCTTCATATCTGTTAAACTTATAATTTATTACGTCCTATAATCATTTTATGAGACGGGGACTCCTTGTATTCAGTACATGGAGTCAGTAACCGCAGAGCTTTAAGGTGATTTATAGCCTTCTCGAGGTAGGCTTCCCCGATGTTCCGTGCTTCGTTCGAGCTACGGACGATTATGTTGTCTTCTACTCGAGTGCTGAATTCGTCATCTTTGTACCTCACACCGAAGGCAGTGGGATTGATTGGATTGTTGACGATGAATCGGGAATACGCAATGTATGCAATGGCGATCTTGAGTCCTTCGCTTCGACCATCCCCGGAACAGCCACCATCATAATACCCGCCTTCCATGGCGGCAGTGTACTGATCTTTTGTAATGGTTACGTCCCCGTATTGGAAAGGACCGGGGCCGGAAAAGTCTGTCTCGTCGAGCCATCTGTAGAGGTTGGCTCCTATGGCATCCACCAATCGGAGGGTCTCAGCCTCCCGGATGTATGGCTCCAGTCTGGCCGGATCGTTGATGTTCTCGGCTATCGGCCGAACATTCCGAAGGTCGTTAGAGTTGAGTATCATCGGGCATGAGTTTTATAATCTCCTCGTCATAAAGCCCATAAATGAGCTTGAGCATGTTTCTCTTCTGAACAGTGGAGAGCATCTGGTCCCGGATAATCTCCAGTACCTGAGTCATGTTGTCCTTGCCAATTCTGTCTGCTATAGACTCGCCGGCATTGTAAGTGAGAGACTGAATAGCGAAGTCGGGATTTTCCAAAGGAGCCCACCAGTACTCAAAGATCGATACGAAAGTCTCCTCCAGCTGCTGACGCTCCCGGACTGTAACAGAGTTGTAGTACTTGTAGGCATTGGTCATGAGATCAGCCCCAAAGTTAGCCCCCACGTCAACAGCTCGAAGAATGGGAGGCTGCTTGAAGGCTTGACCAATGTTCTCCGGGATGACTCTCTGCGTTACTTCGAATGCTTTGTCATAGTTCTCCCCGGAGAACCTTATGAACTGGGGCACTTCATCTTTTGACTTGCACTGGATGTACCACAATTGTGAAGTGTTCTCATCTCCTTGAAATTTGTTAAGTTCTTCTTGGGTCTCATTCACTTGAGACTCATCTTGAGTCTCGTCCTTGATGTCTACCAAGATCCCAGCTGACAAGAAGTTGGAGCATGCGTTTCTACCGGCTACATTGGCAAGTGCTTCCTCAGTTCTCATGTCCGTCATCTCAGCGATGAATATGGGGATTGGGTAAGAGGGGCTGCCTTCCGAGTCCCCGGAGAAGTAGAGGATCTGGCCATTGTAGTTGTCCCAGCCGCCAGCCTCTTCCACCTGGTTGAGAATGACCTCCGGATCCGGGTTGAAGAGGTGAAACCACTCAATGTCAGACGGTGACCACCGGGACCTCGTCTTGTCTCGGTGACCCCAATCCGGATGGTATGCCGTCCGGCCAATAAACCCATTGTCATCCGCCTTCTCCAGTCGGAGGGATTCGAATGGGATGTGGTGGATCGAGCTGACTCGGAAATTCATGTTATAGTTAACATGAATTGCAAATCCATGCCACACCGTAAAGTCTTTGCAAACCATGCGGAGGATCTTGTCGAGCTTCTCCCCTTCTTTGTTGACCCGTAATTTGTAGATGCCGGGATCTTTGAATCCGTGACCGTATACGAAGTCATTGTATATGCTCAAGCAGGCATTGCCGGTCTTTGAAGCCTGAACAATCTCGCTGACTGTCTGGGGAAAGTCGTTGGTATCTCCGTATGTTTGGATGCCATATTGCCTCCAGTCCCGGGATACGAACTGAGGAGCTGATTTAATCTGTGCAACTTTCATACTGGCGTAATTTTAATAGTAGGAGGGACGGGAAGCGACCCCGTCCTATTACCAGTCCTATTTGGACCCTCCTTTTTTGGCTCCCTTCTTGGGAGCCTCCGAAACGGGATTGACTACACGATTGTAAGCCTCTTCGATCTCCCCGGCAGACATTTGCGAGTCTGCATAGGCTTCTTTGATGGCTTCCAGATCCATCCCGGCGTCGATGAACTCCTTCACCTCGGTGTCGATGTCGGCGGGCTTCTCCTCGGTCTTCTCCTCGGCCTTCTCCTCGGTCTTCTCCTCGGTCTTCTCCTCGGTCTTCTCCTCGGTCTTCTCCTCGGCGGATGCCGAGTCGAGAATGGCATGGATTGCCTCCATGGCTTTGGAGTACTCATCGAGCTTGGCGTTCAGCTCGATCTGTTTCTTGTTCAGCTCTTCGAGTTCGGCTTTCACGGACTCGATCTGCTTGCTCAGAACCTGAGCCTGACGCTTTTTGATTTCCACGTCCTTGTCCGGCATCTCCTTGCCATAACGAGACATGAATTTCTCCAGTCGGTCGTTCAGGTCTTCGGGAACTCGGGTGAAGTACGAGAGCGCATCCTTGTTGAATGCGATGTGGTACAGGCAGAGATCCTCCGTGATGTTCCTCGGGGTGAGGATCTTGCTGAACTCTTTGTTGATCGGGTCATGGAGCAGAGTACCTGCTCTGAGTTCGTAATCGGGGTGTGCTACATTTTTCATTTGTTGTTCTGTTATTCGTCTTAATGCTAAGTCGGCTTCGATCAGGCAGAAGCCGCATCGGGAAACTGACTTATTCAAAAAGTATCGAGAAAGTTCATCTACTTCTCGATGGAGAGCGGGATTTTTTTCCAATTCCAATGTATGGGCCCGATAGGCTTCGCCTTTCAGGGACCCATACTTGGATTGGTAAGCTCTCAGTCTTTCGAGCATGTCAGTCATGAGTGCTACGGTTTAGATCCTTTGGTCAGAAGCCCGTCTACCATGAGGTCTGTGGTGGCTTCGTCCGTGTCGAAGAGGCTCATCGGGAGCGAACCTTCCTGAGCGATGGTGCCGTTGGCCAGAGTTACCTGGTATGCGACGCCGTCGGTCATTTCGGTAGTGACAGTGATTTCGGTGAGCCCCAGACCCGAGTCCCAGCCATACACCTCGTACTTGGTGTCCCCTTTGTCTCCGGTGTCGTTGTTCTCGACGATAGCGATGACGCGGGCATTGGTCAGGCCGTTTACGAACTTCTTGGCTGCTTCCGACTTCTTGAAGATTCGGACAACTACGTTGTGCTGGTGAGTCTTGAGGTACGTGCCAGCATTGATGGTGTCCGAGCCTACAGTTGCGTTGGGCAGCGAGTCGACTTCGTAACCAGTGGCACCGGTCTTAAGGATGAGCAAAGAGATAACGTTGTCAGTTACAACAGACTTCGATTTGTCGACGTCCGAGTAGTTGAGGAGAATCACCCTGGCGGTGGTGCCGGCGATTGCCGGCTTACCACACACCTGGTTGATGAATCCTGTTTTGATTTTAGAACAATCAAGTCCTGCCATTTTCTTAGATTTTTAAGGATTAGATACCTACCGAGAACAGATCCGGGTTAGTGAGCTTGGCATCCGCCCGACCCATGAGTTCTACGTAGACTACGCGGTCTTTGTATTCGTACCAGATCCGCATCTTCTCGAAGCTGTCGATTGCATCAACACCTATGCCGAGCACGCTCTTCGAGGTGAAGAGAATTCGATGGGGATTGTTGAGCTTCGTGCCAGTGTCTTCCGACGTAGCGATGATCTTGTCCCAGATGGGCATTGCGATGACAGGGATGCCATTGAAGCTGAGAGCCTCCATGCCATTCAGCAGAGCCAAGCGAGCCGACTCGAGGCAGCAAGCGTCCATAAGAGACTGCTGATAGGCATCGTAGACCGACTGGGTAACGAGGATAAACTTGTCAGACTGCTGACGGAGCAGAAGCGGGGCACTGAACACGACCGACTGAATGTATTCCTTGGCCTTGTCCGGAGTAAGCTTCTGAGCTGCGTAAGATTCCCCGGCATTTTCCGTAATTGTTGCTCCGCGCTGGGACGGATTGGCTATAACCTGGTCGGTAATCTGTTTCCAGAAACCATCGATGATGGTGAAAAATTTCAGGTCGAGACCATTCGTAATGATACCGCTGTCGGTAACGTTCTTGGCGTTCTTGTCGTTGAACCAGAACAGGCGGTACCAGAAATCCATAATGGAGCGCTCCAGAACCTCAATGACGATGTTCATGTAGTCCGTATCCGTGAAGTCCGGAATGTCGACGCCGGTGCGGAGAGAGTAGATAGTTGCCGACTGCTGAAGGTCAGTGTAACACTGGGACAGGAGGATCTCCCAGATGCCGGGCTCCCATTTCAGCTTGCGGGTGTTGATGTTCCACGGCTGAGGAGTCGGGTTACACCCGGTGTTGACCACGCCGACCATGCCGCCCTCGCCGATGTAACCCACCTCGGTGTTAGTGACGATGTCGGGGAAGACTGTGTGAATGGAGTTGATGTCAGGACCCTGAATGGTGTCCTCCATAATCATCTCCGAGATTGCCTGAATGACACGTCCACAAAAAGTGAACTTGTCCATGTCAAGAAATCCGCCATTTTTATTTGCCATAGTTCCTAAAGTTTTTGAGTTTGACTACTTGAGAATCTTTTTGGCAGCGTTGACCTTCTGGAGCTTTTCGCGAGCTTCGTTCTTAAGGACATCTGCCGAGGGTTCGGACTTCTTGCCTCCGGGCAGAACCGTCTTGCGGTTCTTCGGGCGGTAGTTGCTACCACGGAGGTTGCGGAGTTCGTTCTCCTGCTCCTCGATGAGGTTCGTTGCCTCGTCGAGCATCGCCTCCAGTGCTGCAACGCGGTCCTCGAGAGACTCGGTGTCCTCCATCTCGATGCTGGTGACGATGTTGTCCTCGACAGTAACCACCCGACCGTCTTCCAGAACGACAGTGCCCGACGTCTCGCCATTGGCGAGAGTTGCCTCTACACCTTCGGCCAGATTGTCCTCTTCACCTACGGTCTGGAGAACGACCTGACCCTCAGCATCCAGATAGTCAAAATTGGCGGGAGCGCCTTTCTTGCCATTCCGGAATGCCTTGACCTTGCTCATGAACTTCTCATAAGCGCTTTTTTCGTTTTTTGCCATAGCATTAAAAATTTGGTTTGTGTTGTATGAATTGATTTTGGAAATGAATCCCAAGTCAAGAAGTGATTTGGCATCATGGATGCGTTCCTCATGCATGACATTGCGGAGCCGTTCCCGGTCCTGACCTGTTCTCTCGACATACACGTCAAGAATAGCCTCCTCCTCCAGAGCAAGCTCCTCGGCAATGCTACGAGCATCGTCGGAAGTGAGCCAATCCCCGACCGGCATGTATACCCGATGGATGAGTGCCCGGCAATTCCTGTTTGCCGACCGGTTCTCTGCCGGAGCTGCCAACAGGATGCACACTGCCATCGAGTGGCATCCCCCGACAATATTTGTGTATATAGTCCTCCCACTCATGCGAAGAAGGTCATAAATCTTGAAGCCCTCCTCAACAGAGCCCCCGTCACAGTCAATGTTGATGCACACCTCCTGTTCATCGGGGTGTTCATCAAGTACCCGACGGAAGGTCTCCACGGAACAGATCTCTGAGGTCCCTCCCCAAAGCTCCATCATGACCCGATTCTCTTCGGAGTCAATTGCGCCTTTTAAGTTGATGAATATCATGTGCCAAATTATTTCGATACAAATATAATTATTCCTAATAGATATTGGAATACTATTTGTGCTGGACTATTTAAAAATTAGCCCGGTCTTGAATCTGCACGTAGTTAGCATCTTCCCTCCGAATATCTTCGATTGTAGCAATCACTCTCACCTGGCCAAATGCTTTTTGAATTGCCCTCTCCATGTCAAGCCGATTCATAGGTTCCGACGCCTCAGCGAATGATCGGATAGCATATCCCCCGTCCGATCCAACTTTAGTGAACGGTACTCCGCCACCGAGTTCGTTTATGGCTGACAGAAGAGGCAGGAACATGCGGCTCGACTTCTTGTTAATGATGGTCTCGCCTCCTTCCGCCTCAATGTGCACTCCTCCAGCGGCATGACTGGGTCCCTCAATGTATTTACCTCTTGCGGCTTTCGGCAGAGGAGCTGCCCAAAGAGCTGCCATCTGAACTGCTCCCAAAGCCGCAGCTGCTGCAATGAACGGGATAGCCAAAGGGAATCCCATTTTAGCCGATGCCATGATGGAGATGGCAGTATTGATGCCAATCTCGAAGGATCCCATTGCCCTCTCCCGGATAGCTTGTTCCCGTTCGATTTTGGCCAACTCCTTCTCCTTCTGTTTCTCCATCTTGACTTTCTTCTCGTTGTACTGGGCCTCCGTGATTTGGCCATTAGCGTACATGTTTGCCAATGCCTGCTCCTCCCGGCTGTATTGTTCTTCTACCTCCTGAGCCCGGCGCTCCCCGAGAGCACTGGCCAAGTCATTGAAAGCATTAGCAAAGCCGGATGCCATTTCGGCATACTCCCGGAGCTTCTCGATCCGTTCTTCCCATAAAGCCTCCTCGTTCTCAGCCATCTCAAGTTGGATCTGAGCAATGGCGTCCTCATTTCCTTGAGCTGCTGCCAACTCTGCCTCCAGATACCTTTTCCTGATCTCATACTTGGACTTGTGATTTAACTCGGCTTGAGCGAGCTCCTTGTCGAGGTCCATTTGCTGGAGACGAAGATTGTTGGCTCGGAGCTGGGCCTCCTGCTCATAGGTTTTTTCCCCGGCAGCTTTCCTGGCTTCGATTTGCTTCTGGAGCATCTCATTCTCTAGCTCCAGCTTCTCCCTTTCGTTGTCCGCTGCCTTCGAGAGGTCCTCGGCATACTGTTCGTTTAGAGTTTGGTTGAACCGGTCAAGTTGCTGTTTGGTAGCATCCTCGCGGATCTTTTTGATTTCGTCCTGGAGGTTTTGTTGGATCTGTTTCTCGAGTTCGGCTCTGTTGACCAGGAACTGCTCATAAGCGGCATACTCTTTCTGGTATTCCCCCTCGCTCATACCTCTCACGAACTGGGGAGACTGAATGTTGGCCAGCTCCTTCATGGCGTCCTGGTACTTCTGAGTAACCTGAGCAATCTGCATATCGACTGTGCCTCCGGAAGCTACAGCCAATATGTTTGCTCTCACCCCCGCAAGGTAGTCATTGAGCTGTTTGGCTTGGTTCTCGTAGAACTGCTTGTCAGACCGAGCCATGGCATTCAGAGCCGTCTGATACTCCTTATTAGTAATTTTGCCGTGAGCTTTCTGGAGAGCCAGACGTTCCCGGGCTCCATCCTGAGCTGCCTTGTAGAGCTTTTTCTCATACTCCATCCGGATGGCAATGTTCGTAGACTGGAATGTTGTTTGGAGCCTGAGATCGTCTTCCCGGATCTTCTGCATGGCTTCCGAGTTCTTCAAAGCAACCTCCAGAGCCTTATCGGCAATGGCCTGCTGAGCCTCCCGGTTGGCTATTGCAATCTCAAGAGCCAAGTTAGCAATTGCGGCTCCTTCATTCTCGACTGTCCGGAACAGTTCTTGGTATCGGCCTTTCAAATCGTCGAGTTCCTTTTTGGCCTCCTTGTATTTGGCCGAGCTTCCTGACCATGTGTTGAGCTCCTCCTCCTTGGCTGCAATCACCTTCTTCAAGGAGTCGAACTCATCCATTGCAGCCATCTGTCTTTGACGAGCTGCACTCATCTCAATCTCGCGGAGCTTGTTAGCTGTTTTAAGCTGAGCTTCGGCGATCTGTTCCGACGTGGCATGATTGGCTTTGAGATTTTCTATTTCTCTCTTGCCCCGGATCTCCTCGGCTTTGGACAGAGTGTTCCGCTTGGTCTCGATCTGATCCAGTACATACGTGGAGGCTTCGGCAGCTCGATTGTATGCCTCCATTGCCCGGGTTGCTCTCTCTTGAACTTCCGTATTACTGTTAAATGCGTTCGTAAGAGCAACCACTCCAGCCACCAATCCGCCCACTGCTGCTGCCACCAATACAACGGGGTTGGCAGCCAAAGCCGCGTTCCAAAGCCATGTGGCAGCTGCTGCTGCTTTGGTGAGGATGTTGCTAGCTCCTTGTACGGCATTTTTAGCAGCTATCGCTTTCGTCTCGGCGAGAGTCTGGTTGATGCCAACCAGCTGAACCAAGTTAGATGCAGCTCGATAAGTGGCTTCGGTCTTGGAGAGAGCTGCTTGGAGAGAAGACAAAGAGGAAAGAGCCGTGATGATGGTTATCATCTTCGTCATGGTAGCATTGAGCTCCTCGTTCTCGCTCCCCAGTACCTGAGTGGCTGTGGTCCATAAACCGTAGACGGAAGTGATTGCCGAAGTTGCATCCGTGACAGCGACCAGTGTGTCGATTCCTCGTCCAGTCTGGTCGATGGCTGTATTGACCGTGTCCTCTGCCGCCTTGAGCTCCCCAGCTCGCTTGACCATCTCCTTGAAGGATGCTGAACTCGTATCCCCGGCTTGAGCCATCCGGATCAGAGTGTCGGTCAAGTCGTTGAGCTCCTGTTTCAGGTTATCCGTTGCCTTCTCGTAGTTACCAACTGACCGGCGATAGTCCCCGAGTGCCTCCTCCTGAGCTTTGAGCTCCTCGGTGGTTTCTGCAATGCGCTTGCCGAGCTCGGCTTTACGAGCCGCGTCCTTCATTGAGTTGCCCAGCTCTGCAAACTCGGCATTGTCCAAAGCCAGCTGGGTTCTAAGTTTTGATAAACTTGCCTCCTGTTGGTTCTGGAGCTTAATGTTGTTCTGGATTTGCTTCTGGTACTTGTTCGCCTCGCTGTTGATTGCCTTGATCTGGTTGTCAAGCGCATAGTATTCTTGAGCATTCTCCTCAGTTACTTTGCCGAGAGCCTTCTGCTGGTCTCTCAACTCCTGGGACCGGAGTTTCAATTCGGCTAACGTCTTGAGGGCATCCTCAGCTGTTACACGGACGTTGTAAATTGTATTTTTCTGTTCTTCGGCCATATCACATTCGTATTAGGTCTACTTTGGGTATCTTTCCAGCTTGGAAGTTGTTTATTTTCGAAACGTAGAACCAGAACCCATGCTCTTCCAGCCATATCGGGTTGAACAAGTCCAGACTTTGAATGTCGAGCGAGTCCAAAAGAATTTGGACCTGTAGGACCTTTGGTCTTTTGAGTATATTGTTGATGAGCTTGTCGTAGTACTTAGGAACGTAGTATTTCAAATTTTTGAAATACGCCGTGTATAGTCGTACCTGGGTAAGGGTGCGGCCTACCCTCACCTTGGGCCGCATAAAGTCAGACTTATCTATGTGGACGACCATCGGCTTACTTAGAACATTGTACTCCCAAGTCGTCTCGGTCATTTCCCCGTTCTCCATCCGACCTCTATTGACGGTCCAGATAGGGTAGTTAGCAAGTGTATGAGTCGCATTTGTAATGTCCGCATCATAGAGTCTTTGGTTGAGCCCTGCCAAGAACCCAATTTGGAACAGGAGTTTGGTGGGCTGGAGGTTGACGTCCGGGATGCTGAACTTGTACGAGTCAGTAACGTTGTTGTCCTTATTATCCTCTAACTTCATCTCGTTGGACTGGGCATAGCTGGACAATTGGAACGTAAGTTTGGTGTCCTTTCCTTTTATCAGCTTGTCAGACCAATTCTTCCCGGACGAACTTCGTCTGTTGTAAAACTCCTGCATAGAGTATGCTCTTGCTACCTTTGTGACGGGATTAACGTCGACGGTTAGACCAAACAGCTGGACAAATGCTTTGACTATGTCCCCCAAGCTTTTGAATCCAGTAGAGGCCAGGAGGTCATAGGTTAGTCCGGGTTGGGGCTTATCCCCTGGTGAAGTTTCAGGCACAGGAGGAGCAGTAATGCTGACCGGAAATCTCAGGTCAAACGAATTGACAGGGTTAACGGCTATGGCGAGAATTCCAGACACCAGTATGTGCTCCCCTGCCTCCATCTGGATGTCGACCGAAGCGCTGCCAGAAGACCCCGATGACCAGGACCTTGTCAACACTACAGCACTGGTTCCGTCGTTCTTGTAGTGGGTAACTTTGACTGCCACATTACCCTTTAGGATGGCAGAAATATTGGACCACGAGAATCTAAACGTGATGGTCGTGTCCCATAGAGTCATCCAGTTGAATGTTCCGGGTACGGGGTCTATAGTCAAACGTCCGGCGACCGGGTCACTGAGAGTTACCCCGGGGGAGCCTTTCCATGTCACCCCGGTGGTGCCAACCGAGGGATTCCGGATCCAGCCAATTCCGGATGCTTTCGGAGCCTTGGGGTTGTCTGCCAAAACGGGGTAAGTGCAAGGCAAAAACATTTCGGCTCGGTCGACGGGGTCCACGTCGGTCTCGAGACTGTAGCCTGCTCGATCGAAGATCCATGTCACCAAGTCATACCAGTTGAGGTGGGGGTAGAACTTGTCCAACTCACTGACTTGCCTGATTGCCTCCATGGCGAAAGGGGGGAAGTTCGGGTTCTTTTGTAGAGTTGCATACAGCCAAAAGTACAGGACTTTAACCCCTTCGGGGCCGGAGAGGTATCGCTCAGTCTGTCCCATTGTGTCCGTGTACCACTTGAGGAGGAACATACCATCCCCAGGGTCCTTCGCGTCAGTGTTGTTTAGTGTGTCGAACAGGTCAACGGTTGCCCCGAGGATCTGGACCCCGATCGATGTATCTGATACGTCTACGATGTTCAATACTGCTCCAGCCGGGGATATGAGTGCTCCCTCATAGAATAGTTGGCAAGGAAACTTCATGTATGGCACACCCGAACCTGAGCCAACTACAAAACTGAATTGGAATGCTTGCTCGTTATGGGTCGTCCTGGGCAGACTGATCCGCTGGGAGTACGAGGCATTCCTGTCTTTCAGCTCCGTCAGATTGTTGATCTGGTAATTCATCGCAGGAGCATCCAGCGGGAGGTCCAGTGACCAGACCTCGCCGTCAATGCCTTTCATGAGTAGTTCGTAGTTCATATTACCACTGAGTTTGTTCGTCAATAAGCTGGAACTCGTAGCTAACAGTGTTCCTGGGAGTCTTGGTGTCCCAAGTTAAGTCCGTGTCATTTACTAGGACTCGTTGCCATGCCTTGATTGAGCGGTTGTAACTTTGAACAAGAGGCGAGAGAGCAATTCCTTTGAGCAAGTTGAAGTCGTTCTCATCAAGCTGTTCTGCTCCTGCTTGGACTATGTTCTTAAACTCCGGAGCTAACTCGCCTCTCGTCTGTGAGGCATAGGGGTCTCCGGAATTCGCTAATACGTATTGGTCTCCCCGGTCAACCTCCTGCGTATACTTCTTGTGTTGCTCAAACATGTAAGTGTCCCATCCGCCTTTCTGGTTTATCCAGCGAATGTAGAATGGGTTGCAAGGTTTCTCCGTATCGATGAATATGATGTTCCATGCTTGAGAAGAGTATGATCCTCCAGAAATTCTGAGTTTTACGTAGTTTACATCAGTACTAACCGCAGTCTCAAATTCGCGCACAAGGGGGATGTTGAGTCGGGTAGAAATATCAAATCGTTTTTCGGCAACCTCATAAAGTTTAACCCGAACGTCGACCGATGTAGCGATATTTGGTGACCCCAAAAACCCTCCCGGGAATATGGTGACGTAGTACGGATACCCGAAGTATTTTTTTACATACAGATTCCTGTCGTTGTCAGGAACCCGGTCAGTCAGTACGAGTCCTGACCCGGTGAAATTAGCGTTGTAGCCTCGAGCCCTAACTCCCCGGGAGGCATATCGAACATTGAAGTCTTGTTTGCCGATGCATCTGTAAGCATATGCCGATATGAGACTGTAGTCAATGGCAAAGCCGATGGATTGGTCTGTGTACGGAAATGTTCTCAATCTGCCGTCCCGGAATCCGGCTTTTGCCAAGAAACTGAGGTCGTATTTCTTCATCGTCCCGAATCCCGAGTCTCTGTAGATGTCGATGCTTTCAGTTAGTGAGTTCGCTGCTTTAACTGGACTGGGGCTATAGCCGACAAAGTTATTCCCGTAGGCCAAACTCATACCTGAGAGAGTAACCTTCACTCCAGCTGTTGCTCCTTCAATACCTGCAAAAATGACAAGGAAATCGCGGGGGGATCCTACTGTAACAATTTGCGGTATCTGAACCTTCCACGTCATGTTGTCACCAATTGGTATATTTGTTTTAGCAATCACAGTGGTAAGATTGCCCGAACTGGTTCCCTGGAACAAAGCAACGGTGAGTGAAGTGGCACCCACTCCAGCCCCTCTAGAAACCCTAAAAGCATACCATTCCCCGGGTATCACCTTTCTACGGAGAGGAAACTTTACAGAATAGTTGTTACTACTATCTCCACTGTTATCAATTACTTCGACCGCCTCATTGTCTATAATGT
>ERZ1026999.498-NODE-498-length-18227-cov-6.942824_pt1 | contig 18227 bp, 9 predicted proteins | sample MGYA00519453_ERZ1026999 | MGnify/ENA primary metagenome ERZ1026999 (study PRJEB26926, sample SAMN06164453) | human gut metagenome | biome: ENVO:00009003; feature: ENVO:2100002; material: ENVO:00002003 | host: Homo sapiens | place: USA | collected 2012 ...
GTCATCGGGCATTATCTGAACATAAAACACTATCAATAAGTTGGAGTCATTACCTCGTTGTTGTTACCTGTATTCCCTGATAATGATTCTACTACCTGTATACGCTCACTGTATTTCATTCACCAATGGCTAAAAAGCCAGCCTGTCAATATTCCGTGCCTGGCATGGGGGGATAATGGTGTAGTTAGTAATAAAGGCATACCTTTCATACCGTGGAAATTAACAGCAGAGCAATTTTGTTTCTATATAGATAAATTTATCAATGGCTGGAGGTGCAAAAAAAATATTCGCGCGAATCATAAAGTTTCTTTTTTAGAACGACAATTATCCCCGAGGGAGAAAAGTATCTTTATATATACCAAGGAAGGAAAAGATATTGCATGGATCTCGAACACCTTGGGTATATCCAGTAAGACTGTGTGGACGCATCGTCGTAGAGCTATGGATAAACTCGGGGTAAAACGTTTACATCAATTTATAAATATTCCGTGTTCCCTTATTAGTGAAAATATTCAATTATAATGTGCGTTCAAGAGTATTAGTGTTATGAATAAAGTATATAAAGTCATTTGGAACCATACAACCCAAAAATGGGATGTTGTTTCAGAATTGACGAGTTGTAGAAAAAAATGTAAATCAACTCGCTTAGGAATTGCTTTATCAGCAATGGTTCTGGGGGGCGCTATTGCAATTAATTGCAATAACGCAATGGCAGATGTCATATTGTCACCAGACTGGCGTCCGGGTACGAATAACTCGGGTGTTGGGGCTGCAACAGTAAGTGGTAAAACCGAATACATCACTGGTCCAAATGTCGTCCAGTCTGGTGGGTCAGGTCTTATCTGGATGACTGTAGAACAGGCAATTTTAAATGGCTACACCACTGGAGATAATTTATCCGGATTGATTTACGTCAATACCGGAGAAAAAACAAAAACCATTACAGTGAAGGATGAGGTTACTGGCGCTTCTCAAACACTTCAAGTGTTTGATACTGACTCTTTCTCACAACGCGATGCGGGGACTGGGGGAAATGAAACCATTCCTGGTTTTAGTGGCACTGCGGATTTTTTCAATGCGACACGTTTTGTAACAGCCAATAATGGCGGTACAGCTATTTTGGATGTGGGTTCACCAGCAATCGGTAATTTTTTTAAAAATACACAGCTTGCTGTAGCTGATGGAGAAGGTTCCTCTGTTGTATGGAACTCGGTCAATGATTTTTATTTTCAGCCTGGTGCAACCATGCAGGGGGGCGGCGTTACTCAAAAAATCATTGACTCAATGAAATATGCTGGAACAATTACTGATTGGGCGGGAAAAGTACACCATATTAACTCTCTTGATGATTTAAAGCAATATAATCAATATTTGATAAAGTCACTAGAGGACAAAACGCTTTCTTATAAGCAGTATGATGCTGAATTTAATAAGGCCCTTATTGTCACCAAGCATAATTACAATGTGGATATGACCGCTGGGGGACGTATAGACTCAACTCCTTACAAAGAAAATGTAGGGCTGCTTGCTGTTCTCCATGCAACCAATAACGCACGAGCAATATTAGGTAAAACGGGTAAATTAACTGGAGTTCTTCCTGCCTATGGGAATGGAGGAGGGATCGTTGCAACTAATGGTGGGACCGGTGTTAATGAAGGGGTCATTGATGCCATTGGTACTGAAATGATTGCCTATCAAGACAGTACCATTGTTAACGATGGTACACTTTTTGTTTGGGATAATAATGATAAATATGCTCTCCAGGCAGAGGGGATGGTTGCCGGTAGTAATGGTTCTTCAGCCATTAATAATGGTGTTATTAATATTCGCCCATTTAAAAATGCTTTCGCTCCAGAGGGGATTAACACCGCAATTGTTGTTAGTAATGGGGGCATGGCAACAAATAAAGGCACAATAAATATTACTGCCGATGCATCAACTAATGATAATAATGGCAAAACACGAGGTGTAAATGTTGGAGCTGGAGGCTCTTTTATTAACTCGGCCTTCGGGAGCATCAATGTAGGTATTGCGGAGGATAAAACTGCGACTCATTCGGCTGTGGGTTCTGTTGCGATTGAAGTACAAAATGGTGCAAACAAAGTCGTTAATGAAGGTACTATTTTTTTGGGCAGGGGGGCTCAGGGGAACTACGGAATCCTGGCAAAGGATGCCGGGACTGTTGATGTGGTAAATAAAGGGACTATCACTATTGACGGTCATGACAGTGATGCACCTGCACTGAATGTTGGCATGCTGGCAAATAATAGCTCCGGGATGAAAAACTCCGGGATTATCAATGTTAATGGTCTGAACAGCACCGGGCTACAGGTAATCAATGCAGGACAGTTGAATTCTGACGGTACGATAAATGTTGGCGGCAAGGGTATCAGTAGTGGTTTCCGTAACTATGGTGCCTGGGTGGAAGGTGCCGGAAGCAATGTTAATGTATCCGGAAAAATCAGTCTTGCCGGTACGGGGGCTGTGGGGGTTTTTGCTAAAGATGGCGGCAGTCTGACCCTGTCAGGCAATGGTGCAGTGCTATTTGGCAGCAGCGATCAGATAGGCTTTTATGTCTATGGAAAGGACTCTGCCATTCATAATACCGGAAGCGGTGTTATGGATGTGTCCACTGAAAACTCAACATTATTCCGTATTGCCAGTGGTGCGACATTCCAGGGAACTGCAGATGCTTCTTCTGCACTTACGGCGTCTGGTAAGAACTCTTATGCACTTATTGCCACGGGGAAATCGGATGGCGGTGTGGCCTCGACAGTAACGTCTGGAGGAATGACCATCAACCTGACGGGTGAGGGGGCTACAGCGACTTTAATTGAAGGGGGAGCGCAGGGCACAATTGAAAGTAATGCCATTATCAATATGGATAATGCCAGTGCGATAGCCGGTATTGCGGATGGCAATGGCTATGATATTTCCGGCAAACTCATTAATCCGAAGGACAAGACCACACTATTAACGGCGGGGGCTCAGTTAAGTTCCACCCAGGATAAAGTGACCGGGTATATCGCCCGTAATGGGGCCACTCTAAATAATACCGGTAATATCATCTTTACTGGAAAGAATACAGTGGGCGTCCGGGTTGAGGAGGGGGCTGTTGGTACCAACAGCGGAAATATTACAGTTCAGGATGGTGGTGTGGGACTAATTGCTAATGCCACACAAGATGTTACAACGATTAATAACTCGGGAAATCTCGTTCTCAAGGGAGGAGATAATGCTAACCGTACAACGGGTATAAAAGCATCTGGTACAACAACAACGGTTAATATGACCGCGGGTACTATATCTTTGCAGGGACAGGGGGCGATTGGCGTTGAGGCCAGCAATAAAGGGACTGTTAACCTTGATGGTTCGGCAGTACCGAACTTTGCTGCTGACGGCTCTGGTATTACCGATCAGATTGCTTTTCGTATTATCGGAGATGGTGCAACCATTAAGACGAATATTGCACCGGGAACTCTGCTGGATGCCAGTGGGGAACGTTCTGTACTTTTCCGTATTGAAGATGGGGCAAAACAGGCCGGCTCTCTGCTGATGAAAACCTCCGGGACAGGCAGCCGTGGTATCTGGGCCACAGGGAAAGGGAGCAATGTCCTGGCTGATGCTGGCAGTGATTTCCAGATCCTGGGCGCTCAGGCTCAGGGATTATATGTAACTGGTGGTGCGACAGCGACGCTGAAACAGGGGGCATCAGTTAACCTTGTAGGGGATGGCGCTGTTGTCGCGGAAGTTGACGGAAATGAATACGCTCTGGATGGCAGTATTACACAAACGAATACTGGCTCGGTTATTACCAATGAGGCAGATATCTCTTCGCCGCTGAATAATGCCAAGGGCTTTATTACGCGTAATCAGGGACTGTTGATTAACAACGGCAACATTGATTTCACTACCGGTACAGATAATATCGGCGTCTGGGTTGATAACGGCCGCTTTGAAAATACAGGAAGCCGTATTGCGGTCAATGGCGTTGCATTATTTGTTGAAGGTGCACAGTCTCAGATTACCAGCACAGGAGGGGATATCGTCGCTGTGGATGGTGAGGCTGCCATTAAGCTGGGGGCGGGCGCGTCACTGAACCTGGCAGGGAGTGGCTTGGGTACGATCGAAGGTCAGAAAAATGCGCATGGCATCCTGCTGGATACAGGGGCTGTGGGGCTGGTTATTGATGGTGCGAAAATCAATGTTAATGCTGCAGGTGCGGTCGGTCACGGGATTGAGAACCGCGCAGAAATTGAAGGCATTCAGTTAACCAATACGACTGAAATTAATGTGGCTGATGGCATTGGTGTACGTACTTCTGCCTCCCTGGCCAAGACCAACAGCGGCACTATTAATGTAGACGGCAGTGGAATTGCACTGGCGTTCCAGAAAGCTGACGGAAGTGAAACCGATAATAACCTGGATATGTCTGACTCCGCTGGATTGGTCATTAACCTGAAGGGTACGGACGGCACGGGTATTTTCGCCAACACTAAAGATGGTGCTGTCGTGAAGAGTGGTGCAAGTGTCAATGTTATACAGGCCGATGGCGGTTCCGCTCTGGTGGTTAACAATGCAGCCAGTGAAGTGGTTCAGAGCGGTAATCTCATCTCTGCTTCTCTGAGTCATGCCGTAGTGGATGCTTCAAAAGCACAATCCTTTACCAATAAAGGTCAGATTAAAGCTGCGTCCACCACCGGGACTGCAATGGCGTTTGATGACGCCGTGAATACCACCGTACTGAATGACAGCGGTGCTGAAATTCAGGGGGTTGTGGCTCTGAACGGCGGTGATAACACATTCACCAATAAAGGCAGTATTACCGGAACCGTCAGTGCGAAAGAGGGTAACAATACATTTTTATTTGATGATGGCAGCACACTGACAGGAGAAGTGACTGCAGGAAATGGCAATAATAATGTAACACTCAATGGTAAGACTCATGTTGATCAGGTTACTGCCGGTACCGGGAAGAACACCTTCACCATTAAAGGTGAAGGGGCAACCTGGAACCTGCTGGATGGCGGGCAGGGAGATTCTGATTCCCTGATTTTTGATAACGCCATTCATACGCTGGATTCTGTTGTAAAACTACAGAATTTCGAACATGTCGGGCTGAAGAACAGTTCACTTGTCACTCTGAAGGAAGCTCTTGTGCTGACCGATGGGGGGAACGGTCCGGGTTCCGTCGATATTGAATCGGGCAGCGAACTGGCCATTATTCCCGCAGTTGCAGGCAACTTTACCTTTGATCCACTGTTAACAGGCAAAGGAACACTGTCTGCCCGTCTTGATGCCGACACATCTGCTTTTGAATTCAGCCATAACGTCGGGGATCAATTTGCCGGAACTCTGAAGCTGGGTACTAGTAGCTTTGCTCTGGAAGGGCTGAATACGAGCGGGTTAACCCATGCAATGCTGATGTCTGAAACCGGGAATATCACAACGGTTGGCTCCGGTGTTCAGCAGATTGGCGGTCTTGGGTTCAATGGCGGAACGCTGATTTTTGGTTCCGTTATGCCGGGCGATACCATTGCCAGCAACAGTATTGAAACCTCTGCTGCAGGTACGCTGGATATCCGGGGGAAAGGCACAATTCAGGTCACCATGCCAGATGAAGTGATTAATGATATTCCGGCTGTTGATACCCGTAAGAATTTGCTGGAGCAGGATGATGCGCAGACCCTGGTCACGCTGGTGAATGCAGCGGGTACCGTCACCGGTACTGGCGGGCAACTGCAACTGGTGGATGAAAACGGGCAGGCTATTTCTCACAGTCAGACGTTTGATGTCACTCAGGGCGGTGAAGTTGTAGCTCAGGGAAATTATGACTATAAGCTGCTGGGAAGCTCCGACGGTATTAAAGGTGACGGACTGTACATAGGCTATGGGCTGAAGTCGCTGGATTTACAGGGAACCGGTGATAAAGCGCTGGTGCTGACACCGAGAGCGAATGCCCAGGGACTGCAGACAGATCTTGGCGCACAGTTAACGGGGGCAGGGGATCTGGCCATCGAAGCTGCGGGGCAGGTTGTCACACTGTCTAACGGCGGTAATAACTACACCGGGGATACGCTGGTGCGCAGCGGCACATTACAGATGGCAAATGATAATGTACTTGGCGCAACAGGTAATCTGAACGTCGCCAGCAATGCCGTCTTCAGAACAAACGGATACAGCCAGACTGTCGGTGCACTGCAGACAGAAACGGGAGCGCACATTCAGCTTGATAGCGGTAGTGTACTAACGGTCAGCGGCACGCAGCGTCAGCCGGGGGATGATAATGGTGGCATCATTGAAAACAACGTGCTGTCCGGTGAGGGAACGCTGGCTGTCACGGGCAGCAATCTGACGGTACATGGCACCAATATCGGGTTTACCGGTAATGCCAGCCTTACCCAGGGGGCGCTGGTTGAAATGAACGGCGCACAGGGGCTGGGAAGCCAGGGCTCCATCAGCTTTGAAAGCCTTAATGATCGCCTGGCGATTGATATCGCCGACGGTAGCGGAGTCAGCAGTAACCTGAGTAAATCGCTTTCCGGAGAAGGTTCAGTGGGTATACTGAACACCACTGATCTGACGCTTTCCGGGGATAACAGTAATTTCAGCGGTGAATTCCGTGTGCAGAAAGATGCTGCTCTGCGGGCTTCAGATGAAAAACACCTGGGCACCGGGCTGATTGACAGTGATGGTGTCACCTGGCTTACCGCCAGTGGAAACTGGTTACTGAAGAATGATATTACTGGCTCCGGCGCTCTGGTGAAACAGGGGGCGGGTAATCTGATCATTAATCATGAGCTGACTTATACCGGTGATACCACGGTTGAGAGTGGCGTTCTGATTGTCGGTGATGATTCAGTCACCCGTGCCGCTGGCGCGACGTTGTCAGGATCCAAAAACATTCATGTTCTTAATGGCGGCACACTGAGTGGGCTGGGGACCGTTTCGGGTCAGGTTAATAACCAGGGAACACTGGCATCACTGAATGCTCTCTCAGGTTATGAAACGGCAGAGGTGGGCAATTTTACCGTTGGCTCACTGACCAATACCGGCGTCATTCGTCTGGCCGGTGGTAAGACAGGAAATACCCTGACCGTAAATGGCGATTACACCGGTGGCGGTACGTTAATTATCAATACCGTGCTGGGGGATGATACTTCTACCACTGACAAACTGATTGTCACGGGTAACACCTCCGGTGATACCGGCGTGGTGGTGAATAATGTCCGGGGCCAGGGGGCTCAGACCGCTGACGGCATTGAGATTGTGCATGTCGGTGGGCAGTCTGACGGTAACTTCAGACTGCAGAACCGTGCGGTGGCAGGGGCGTGGGAATATTTCCTGCATAAAGGTAATGCGGGTGGTACTGACGGTAACTGGTATCTGCGTTCTGAATTGCCGCCAGAACCACAACCGCAGCCGCAGCCACAACCGCAGCCGCAGCCACAACCGCAGCCACAGCCACACCCCACGCCGGATAAACCTGTACAGAAGGTCTATCGTCCGGAAGCGGGCTCTTATATTGCGAACATAGCGGCAGCCAACACGCTGTTCAACATCAGAATGCACGATCGTGAGGGGGAAACTTACTATACCGATGTGTTTACTGGTGAGAAGAAAGCAACAAGTATGTGGATGCGTCATATCGGCGGTCATAATCGCTGGAAGGACAGCAGTTCACAGCTGAATACGCAAAGTAACCGTTATGTTGTGCAACTGGGTGGCAGCATTGCGCAATGGACTGACGGTCAGGACCGTCTGCAACTGGGGATTATGGCCGGTTATGGAAATGAGAAGAGTTCCACGACATCCTCGCTTTCGGGATATAAATCTAAAGGTGCGATCAATGGATACAGCACCGGTTTATACGGAACGTGGCAGCAGAATGACGGTAATGACAACGGGGCTTATGTCGATACCTGGATCCAGTACGGATGGTTTAATAATACCGTTAATGGTGAAAAACTGGCTGCGGAGTCCTGGAAATCCCGTGGATTTACCGGTTCAGTGGAAGCGGGTTATACCTTTAAAGCCGGCGAATTTACCGGTAGCCAGGGTAGTCACTATGACTGGTATATTCAGCCGCAGTCCCAGATCACGTGGATGAATGTAAGAGCCAGTGAGCATACGGAGAAGAATGGCACGAAAGTTCAGCTCAGCGGAGACGGTAATATCCAGAGTCGTCTGGGCGTCAGAACTTACCTGAAAGGTAAGAGTGCGTCTGATGATAATAAGGCGCATCAGTTTGAGCCATTTGTGGAAGTTAACTGGATCCATAATACACGGAGCTGGGGTGTCAAAATGGATAATACGGCACTCAGTCAGGACGGAGCTACAAATATTGCTGAAGTCAAAACGGGTGTTCAGGGTAAATTGTCAGATAACCTGAATGTCTGGGGCAATGTTGGTGTTCAGGCTGGCGATAAAGGGTACAGTGATGCCCAGGCAATGCTGGGTATTAAATATATATTCTAATCACACAGTGGCAGGAGGGGACCTCCTGCCACCTCAGGGTTGTCATAATGAGTTCTGTAATGAAATTTTCTGTTGTTAATGCAGTAGTGCTGCTGTTGCTGATTGTACTTACTGGTGTTTTTTATATGAAAAAGTCAAAAGAAATTGCAGTTGTTAATATCGATGCTATTTATAATCAGTCTGCCGCCGGAGACATGGTCAGAAAGCATCTGAATGAGGTTAAGAGTATTCTTGAAAAAGGCTATGAGGATGCGCAAAAAGCATTCGCAGATAACGCGAATAAAGAGGCGCTGCTTCTTGATGCCAGACAAAAACTGGAGCGACAATATGTTATTGAGGAAAATAGCGCAAAAATGGTGTTATCCCGTGCGATAGATAATGCCATAGGTACATGGAGAAAAGACAATCCTAAAAATATTGCTGTATTGTCTTCAGGTGTTGTGCTTGCGCATAACGAGTCAGCTGATATCACCAAAGAAGTCATGGCTCTGGTTGAAAAAGAAAATCTGGTTTTTAATCAGTTACCCAAAGTGGAAGTGCACAATAAGAATGAAGAGAAACCAGAACAAAGTAAGTAATCACTAGATTCTGACGATTTCCAGAAGGGAGATTCAGCAGGCCAGCATCTGTAATCATTCAGATTTGCTGGCTTGCTGCTAAATATGGTTGCTAAGAAAAATAGCAGGCCAGTAATTTATTCAGATTACTGAATATAATAATTTTTCAGGAACGGTTATGCTGAAGGTAGTATGTTTAATCGACACAATTATTTGCTGTGTCTAATATGAGGTGACATTTTTATGGTCACTGACCAGCAAGACTGACCCGTATTGATTAGCCTGATTATTGGCAACTTATTGGGGTAGTCATTTTGACATCGAATGGGGGAGGTTTCCAGTTAAGTTCACGAATGCATGATGATTTGCGTTCACATATCGAAGTACTGGTTGACTATACTAAGGATTTTAAGATAACTCACTGATTGTAAGTGGGTTATTGCGAGGGGGATGATAGATGGTGTCCCCTGCAGGAATCGAACCTGCAATTAGCCCTTAGGAGGGGCTCGTTATATCCATTTAACTAAGAGGACAATGCGGCATGAGTATACCCGCTAATGGACTACGGGGTAAGTACACAGCCGCTCGATTGCTTAAACCCTCGCCATTTATGCCGGGTTTTTATCATTTTTCTTAATGTTTTCCGCACGTTCTGCTTTTTGACGTGCTTCTACTTTGCGCTTGTTGCTCATGTCGTTACGAATCTGTGCATGACTCATTAACGCGAAGATAAAGGTGCCGCCGCAGATGTTCCCCGCTAAAGTAGGTAGTGCGAAGGGCCAGATGAAATCGCTCCAGTGCAGCGTGCCGTTAAACACCAGATAGAGGATTTCAACAGAACCGACAACGATGTGGGTGGTGTCACCCAGGGCAATAAGCCAGGTCATCAATATAATCACCACAATCTTTGCCGCACCCGCTGCAGGAAACATCCATACCATAGTGGCGATCAGCCAGCCGGAAATGATCGCGTTGGCAAACATCTCGCTGGGGGTGTTCTTCATCACATCCATGCCGATTTTGACAAATGCATCGCGAGTTTCTTCATTGAAGATAGGCATATATTCAAATGCCCACGCAGCAATACCTGTCCCGATAATATTACCCAGCAGCACGATGCCCCATAACCGCATAAGTAAGCCGACGTTGCTCATTGTCGGTTTTTGCATGACGGGTAGTACCGCAGTTACGGTGTTTTCGGTAAATAATTGCTGGCGGGCCATTATGACGATAATAAAACCAAAGGTATAACCGAGATTCTCCAGCAAGAAGCTGCCCGGCACGCCTTCCAGTTCGACATGAAATATCCCTTTTGCCAGTAGCGAAGCGCCCATCGACAGGCCCGCCGCAATGGCTGACCACAGTAGCGCCATTGCGTCGCGTTCCAGCTCTTTTTCACCATCCTGGCGGATATGCTCATGAATTGCCATCGCCCGGGAGGGGAGTCGGTCTTCATCTATTTCTATTTTTTTACCGCGCTCTTTTTCTTCGCTCTCAACTTCAATTTCGTCGCTGTGTTGATCAATTTTGTCGTTGTCCATGGTCTCTTCTCTTGAATTAGCACGTATAGCTAAAGCGTAGCGGCTTTTTTGCTCGCAACTGGCGGGAGTTACTCTGAAAATGTAGAAAAGGCCGCGTTTGCCTTTTTCTGTTTCTATAGAATCAAGTAGCCTACAGGGCGGCGATTACCAGGCTATGATCAAATCAGCAAATCAGGGCGTCTGGACATCAGTTGACGTGCTGTTACAATCGCCCACACCTAAACAGGCGGATACGGTATCGTTCCGTCATGGATGGCAAACTGCATAAGCCATAAAAAAACAGGGAGACATTTATGAAGCTTCGCCTGTCGGCGCTTGCTCTGGGAACTACGCTTCTGGTGGGGTGTGCGAGTTCCGGTACAGATCAGCAAGGGCGTTCTGACCCGTTAGAAGGGTTTAACCGCACTATGTACAACTTCAACTTCAATGTATTAGACCCGTATATTGTTCGACCGGTCGCTGTCGCCTGGCGTGATTATGTTCCGCAACCTGCGCGTAACGGTTTGAGCAACTTTACCGGCAACCTTGAAGAACCTGCGGTGATGGTTAACTACTTCTTGCAGGGCGACCCTTATCAGGGGATGGTCCACTTTACCCGCTTTTTCCTGAATACCATTTTGGGAATGGGCGGCTTTATTGATGTTGCAGGGATGGCGAACCCGAAACTGCAACGGACTGAACCTCACCGCTTCGGTAGTACGCTTGGTCATTATGGTGTGGGTTATGGGCCGTACGTTCAGTTACCGTTCTACGGTAGCTTCACGCTGCGTGATGACGGTGGTGATATGGCGGATAGTCTTTACCCGGTTCTTTCCTGGCTGACCTGGCCGATGTCTGTGGGTAAATGGACGCTTGAAGGGATAGAAACTCGTGCGCAGTTGTTGGATTCCGACGGTCTGCTGCGTCAGTCCTCCGATCCTTATATTATGGTGCGTGAAGCGTACTTCCAGCGTCATGATTTCATCGCTAATGGCGGTGAACTCAAACCGCAGGAAAATCCGAACGCGCAAGCGATTCAGGATGATTTAAAAGATATCGATTCTGAATAAGAAACAAACAAAAAAGGTGAGTCGCAAAACTCACCTTTTTTCTTATTAAGCTAACGCGTTATCAGAACGCGTAGTTAAAGTTAGTACCGAACAGCCAGGCTTTACCTTCAGACTCGAAGGAATAAGCTGCCGCTCCTTCACCTTCGGTGAATTTCACTTTCTGACCATGCATATAAGATGCGCCAACATCAATGGATGCATCTTCATTAAATGCGTAGGTTAACCCAGCACTTAACCACAAACGATCCTGGTCAGGAATGGAAATAGAACGTTTATCTGCCGGAACCGGGCTGTCGTCATAAGCGATACCGGTACGGAAGGTCCAGTTTTTATCATAATAGTAGGTTGTACCCAACGCGATACGATACGCGTCCCGGAATCCTTCATCTTTATAGAACAGAGTCTGACCACTATCGCCTTTCGCTTTCAATTCCTGGAACTGGCTCCAACTGGTATAGGCCATGCTGTAGTGAATTGCCCACTGCGGCGCAACACGGTTATAACCAGAAATCTCCCACATCTCAGGCAGGTTCAGCGTTAAGGATCCATTTTGGGTTGCCCCCATCGTGCCATACGGTAAGCCCATGTTACCCAAAATATTGTTCAGATTTGGGTTAATGGAGCTTTTGTAATCCCCATCGAAGTCGATTTTAACTTCTGAACGATATGTCAGCCCCCAACGGTTATCTTTATCCAGTTCATAAAGAATACCCGCGTTCCAGCCAAAGCCCCATTCGTCACCTTTCAAATGAGCAATTTGAGAGTCCGGAGTATTAATACCATTGGTTAATGAAGCGGGTACACCCTGGGCAATCAACTGTTGAGACAACAATGGCCCCAGCGAACCGGCGTAACGCTCAATTTTTGCCTTGGCATAAACTGCATCAAAACCAAGACCAAAACTCCAGCTATTGTTAAGGCGATAAGCCCCGCTAAGGTTAAGGTTGATTGTTTGCAGATCGGTTTTACCGCCATAGATACCAGCAGCGTAGTTGTCGGTAAATTCCGTAGCCAGGCCATAGTTGGAAGTTATTGACGCTCCCCAACCAAACTGATCGTTAATAGGCGCAACAAAGTGCAGGTTAGGTACCCATGCTGTCGGTGCGATATTTTTAGCATTTGCACTCTGACCGGTTAAATCAGAATGTCCGGTAATATCTACATCCGGATCAATATAAACCGCACCCGCAGAAAATGTCGGGCGGTCAAACATGGTAATCAATGCGGGGTTACGGCTAACGTTACCTGCATCATCGGCAATTGCACCTTCCCCTGAATAAGCCCGGCCCAGGCCAGAGGAAGAAAATTCGTTTAACTGAAAGCCTGCCGACCAGGCCTGGGTGGAGATAAGTGCCACTGCGACTGCGAGAGCAGACTTTGTAAACAGGGTTTTCTGGCTCATGACCATAACCTCAATGATTTATTTTTATACAAACTATGTTACGTGCTGTAACAGGAGCGCGAAGTGTAGGGTCTGAGGTACATCTTAGAAATCAGACCAGTGGCGAGAGTATAGGTCGGACCAGCTGGAATGTTGCAAGTATGTTTCTATCTTTTTTCAGATATGATCTAAGAAACGCGATCCAGCTGGCAAAATTGGGAGGTGGCGCACTCATGGATTCGGGTGAATTTTGTTTTAGATCATTTTTAAGTGTGATTTCGGTCACTTATCCGATTTTGCAGAATTAACAACTGGAGCAGCACTTTCCGGAAGCGTAAAATATCCACAACGTTTATCTGGCACCTTGGGTGCACATACAGAGGAAATCAACGATGAGTAAATGTAGTGCTGATGAAACCCCGGTTTGCTGCTGTATGGATGTTGGCACCATTATGGACAACTCCGACTGCACCGCGTCTTACAGCCGTGTGTTTGCAAACCGCGCAGAAGCAGAACAAACGCTGGCGGCGCTGACTGAAAAAGCCCGTAGCGTGGAATCCGAACCGTGCAAAATCACCCCGACTTTCACTGAAGAGTCTGACGGTGTGCGCCTGGATATCGATTTCACTTTTGCCTGCGAAGCTGAAATGCTGATCTTCCAGCTGGGTCTGCGTTAATTCCTCTCGGGTACGTATGCCCCTGTCAGTTGCTGGCAGGGGTGTTTTCTTTTCTTTCTCCTGTCTTCACTGTGTCATAGCTCCCACTTTCCTTTTTCTCCGCTTGGCTAAATGTAAAAAAATGGTTAAGACTATGATCAGGTCAGACCACTTTATTTATTTTTTTACAGGGGAGTGTTATGGGTCAGGTTTTACCGCTGGTTACCCGCCAGGGCGATCGTATCGCCATCGTTAGCGGGTTACGTACGCCTTTTGCCCGCCAGGCGACGGCTTTTCATGGCATTCCTGCTGTTGATTTGGGGAAGATGGTGGTAGGCGAACTGCTGGCACGCAGCGAGATCCCCGCTGAAGTGATTGAACAACTGGTCTTTGGTCAGGTCGTACAAATGCCGGAAGCCCCCAACATTGCGCGTGAAATTGTTCTCGGTACTGGAATGAATGTGCATACAGATGCTTACAGCGTCAGCCGCGCTTGCGCTACCAGTTTCCAGGCGGTTGCAAACGTCGCAGAAAGCCTGATGGCGGGAACTATTCGCGCGGGGATTGCCGGTGGGGCAGATTCCTCTTCCGTATTGCCAATTGGCGTCAGTAAAAAACTGGCGCGCGTACTGGTTGATGTCAACAAAGCCCGCACAATGAGCCAGCGCCTGAAACTCTTCTCTCGCCTGCGTTTACGCGACTTAATGCCCGTACCGCCTGCGGTAGCAGAGTATTCTACCGGCTTGCGGATGGGGGACACCGCAGAGCAAATGGCGAAAACCTACGGCATCACCCGAGAACAGCAAGATGCACTGGCGCACCGTTCGCATCAGCGTGCTGCTCAGGCGTGGTCAGACGGTAAACTCAAAGAAGAGGTGATGACTGCCTTTATCCCTCCTTATAAACAACCGCTTGCCGAAGACAACAATATTCGCGGTAATTCCTCGCTTGCTGATTACGCAAAGTTGCGTCCGGCGTTTGATCGTAAACACGGGACGGTAACGGCAGCAAACAGTACGCCGCTGACCGATGGCGCAGCGGCGGTGATCCTGATGACCGAATCGCGGGCGAAAGAATTAGGGCTGGTACCGCTGGGGTATCTGCGCAGTTACGCATTTACTGCGATAGATGTCTGGCAGGACATGTTGCTCGGTCCGGCCTGGTCAACGCCGCTGGCACTGGAACGTGCCGGTTTGACAATGAGCGATCTGACATTGATCGATATGCACGAAGCCTTTGCAGCTCAGACACTGGCGAATATTCAGTTGCTGGGTAGTGAACGTTTTGCTCGTGATGTACTGGGGCGTGCACATGCCACTGGCGAAGTGGACGATAGCAAATTTAACGTGCTTGGCGGTTCGATTGCTTACGGGCATCCCTTCGCGGCGACCGGCGCGCGAATGATTACCCAGACATTGCATGAACTTCGCCGTCGCGGCGGTGGATTTGGATTAGTGACCGCCTGTGCTGCGGGTGGGCTTGGCGCGGCAATAGTTGTGGAGGCGGAATAATGGAAATGGCATCAGCGTTTACCCTTAATGTCCGTCTGGACAACATTGCTGTTATCACCATCGACGTACCGGGTGAGAAAATGAATACCCTGAAGGCGGAGTTTGCCTCGCAGGTGCGCGCCATTATTAAACAACTCCGCGAAAATAAAGATCTGCGCGGTGTGGTGTTTATCTCCGCGAAACCGGACAACTTTATCGCTGGTGCAGACATCAATATGATCGCCAACTGCAAAACGGCGCAAGAAGCGGAAGCACTGGCGCGGCAGGGTCAACAGTTAATGGCGGAGATTCATGCTTTGCCCGTTCCGGTTATCGCGGCTATTCATGGCGCTTGCCTGGGCGGCGGGCTGGAGCTGGCGCTGGCGTGCCACGGTCGCGTGTGTACTGATGATCCTAAAACGGTACTCGGTTTGCCTGAAGTACAACTTGGATTGTTACCCGGTTCAGGCGGCACCCAGCGTTTACCGCGCCTGATAGGTGTCAGCACAGCATTAGAGATGATCCTCACCGGAAAACAACTTCGGGCGAAACAGGCATTAAAGCTGGGGCTGGTGGATGACGTTGTTCCGCACTCCATTTTGCTGGAAGCCGCTGTTGAGCTGGCAAAGCAGGATCGTCCATCTTCACGCCCTCTACCTGTACGCGAGCGTATTCTGGCGGGGCCGTTAGGTCGTGCGCTGCTGTTCAAAATGGTCGGCAAGAAAACAGAGCAAAAAACTCAGGGTAACTATCCAGCGACGAAACGCATTCTTGACGTTATTGAAACCGGTTTAGCGCAGGGGACCAGCAGTGGCTATGACGCCGAAGCTCGGGCGTTTGGTGAACTGGCGATGACGCCGCAATCACAGGCGCTGCGCAATATCTTTTTTGCCAGTACGGAAGTGAAAAAAGATCCCGGCAGTGATGCGCCGCCTGCGCCATTAAACAGCGTGGGGATTCTAGGTGGTGGCTTGATGGGCGGCGGTATTGCTTATGTCACTGCTTGTAAAGCGGGGCTTCCGGTCAGAATTAAAGATATCAACCCGCAGGGCATAAATCATGCATTGAAGTACAGCTGGGATCAGTTGGAGGGCAAAGTTCGCCGTCGTCATCTCAAAGCCAGCGAACGTGACAAACAGCTGGCATTAATCTCCGGAACGACGGACTATCGCGGCTTTGCCCATCGCGATCTGATTATTGAAGCGGTGTTTGAAAATCTCGAATTAAAACAACAGATGGTGGCGGAAGTGGAGCAAAATTGCGCCGCTCATACCATCTTTGCTTCGAATACGTCATCTTTACCGATTGCCGATATCGCCGCTCACGCCGCGCGACCTGAGCAAGTTATTGGCCTGCATTTCTTCAGTCCGGTGGAAAAAATGCCGCTGGTGGAGATTATTCCTCATGCGGGGACATCGGCGCAAACCATCGCTACCACAGTAAAACTGGCGAAAAAACAGGGCAAAACGCCCATTGTCGTGCGTGACAAAGCCGGGTTTTACGTCAATCGCATTTTAGCGCCTTACATTAATGAAGCTATCCGCATGTTGACCGAAGGTGAACGGGTAGAGCACATTGATGCCGCGCTGGTGAAATTTGGTTTTCCGGTAGGCCCAATCCAACTTTTGGATGAGGTAGGAATCGACACCGGGACTAAAATTATTCCTGTACTGGAAGCCGCTTATGGAGAACGTTTTAGCGCGCCTGCAAATGTTGTTTCTTCAATTTTGAACGACGATCGCAAAGGCAGAAAAAATGGCCGGGGTTTCTATCTTTATGGTCAGAAAGGGCGTAAAAGCAAAAAACAGGTCGATCCCGCCATTTACCCGCTCATTGGCGCACAAGGGCAGGGGCGACTCTCCGCACCGCAGGTTGCTGAACGGTGTGTGATGTTGATGCTGAATGAAGCAGTACGTTGTCTGGACGAGCAGGTTATCCGTAGCGTGCGTGACGGGGATATAGGCGCGGTATTTGGCATTGGTTTTCCGCCATTTCTCGGTGGACCGTTCCGCTATATCGATTCTCTCGGCGCAGGCGAAGTGGTTGCAATAATGCAACGACTGGCCACGCAGTATGGTTCCCGTTTTACCCCTTGCGAGCGTTTAGTCGAGATGAGCAAGCGTGGGGAAAGTTTTTGGAAAACAACTGCAACTGACCTGCAATAAGAAGGTCAAAGCTATATGAATCCGCGCTGAATGGCGGAGTGTTGCTCAAAATGTAAACGCATATTGACTATACTTACGCCATTGAGGTAAAAAACAGCGTTTCATTCGGTGAATGGATAAGGCACAATGCCGGCCACCGTTTTCTTTCTCTGGTTTCAGATGAAAGAAAACGGGCGAATCTGGTTAACAAAAGCGGTGCAATATGCAAGTTTTTATCATGCGTCACGGCGACGCAGCCCTCGATGCCGCCAGTGATTCGGTTCGTCCTCTGACTACTAACGGTTGTGACGAATCTCGCCTGATGGCGAACTGGCTGAAAGGTCAAAAAGTGGAAATCGAACGCGTTCTGGTGAGCCCGTTCCTGCGAGCCGAGCAAACACTGGAAGAAGTAGGGGATTGTCTGAACCTGCCTTCCAGTGCAGAAGTTCTGCCGGAGTTAACGCCCTGCGGCGATGTTGGTCTGGTCGGCGCCTATTTGCAGGCGTTGACCAATGAAGGTGTTGCTTCGGTACTGGTAATCTCTCACTTACCGTTAGTCGGGTATCTGGTTGCCGAGTTATGTCCGGGCGAAACGCCGCCTATGTTTACCACTTCAGCGATTGCCAGCGTAACGCTTGATGAAAGCGGAAAAGGCCAATTCAACTGGCAAATGAGCCCTTGTAATTTGAAGATGGCAAAAGCAATTTAAGCAATCAATGCCCGGTTACGTGCGCGTACACCGGGCAGTTTCTCCGTCATACAATCATTCTTTTTCTTGTCTAAATGTTGTTAATATTTAACAACTCTCGATAGTTATTATATTTTCCCATTATTGAATCCCGTAATAAAATAAAGAAGATAATGGTTTTGTGTCTTGAATATATACTGTCTCTTATACACATCTCCGAGCCCACGAGACGCGTAGTAATCT
>ERZ1026999.507-NODE-507-length-18020-cov-9.799610_pt1 | contig 18020 bp, 10 predicted proteins | sample MGYA00519453_ERZ1026999 | MGnify/ENA primary metagenome ERZ1026999 (study PRJEB26926, sample SAMN06164453) | human gut metagenome | biome: ENVO:00009003; feature: ENVO:2100002; material: ENVO:00002003 | host: Homo sapiens | place: USA | collected 2012 ...
CTACACTCGACTAGTCGTCGGCAGCGTCAGATGTGTATAAGAGACAGCCTTATATGTCTAGCCACAGGAGCTTATTCACTATCGCAATATACACTTATCCACCCCATTACGCAATAATGTGCTTTTCTGTATTGTCCCTGCTTTCAGGTATTTTCTTTTATAAAGCAAAAATATGGATATGGATAACAGGCTCAGCGCAATTTCTCCCGAACGCCCTATGTCACTTTTTCTGTACATGTATCATCAGCTTGTCGTTGTTTTACATTTGCAATTACACTTTCGCCAACGATGAAGAAGGAAGTATAAGAAAGACTATTGTAGAGGAGAAATATAAAAAAGTGCATCACAAGTCACGTCGCATAGGGAGAAATCGTTATACACAAGGAGAAGCATACAATGTGTATTATATGAAAGTAAAGTTAGGCAATGAACATATAAAAGAACTTCAAATAGAACAGAAAAGATATGCACAGCTACACGAAGGAGATACTGTGCCGCTATTCGTATCCAAAGGGCTATTCAACATTTTTGTAATAAAATACAACCATATATCGAAATATACCAATGAAAGCAGTTACAGAAATCAATTCAAAAAACAGCATTAACCGCGTAACAAAAGGTGCATATTTGGATGCGCCATGCTTTGGCCTTGTGAAATTTAGAAGACGAACGGACACCCCCTTGACGAAACATTAGTATACATGATTATTTATCTATTTAATGGTATTTTAATCAACATTTTATAATTTTGCGGTACATATCGAATTATATATGAAAACGCTTTTGAATACCGAACGGATTTTACTTCTTGTTATTTTCCTTATTAGTGGTACTGTAAGTAAGGGGCATGTTTATAAGTATATAGGCTTGGAAGATGGTCTAAACAATCAGAAAATATATCATATCCAGAAAGACCAGCGAGGATATATGTGGTTTCTGACCCAAGAAGGAGTAGACCGTTATGATGGAAAACATATTAAACACTACAATTTTTCAGATGACAGTATGAAACTGGATTCGAGAATTGCCTTGAATTGGCTCTATATGGACACTGGAAATGTATTATGGATAATCGGTCAAAAAGGTCGTATTTTCAAATATGATTCGCAGCATGATAAAATTAAACTAGTTTACGCACATCCGGAACTGATCAGAAATAAGTCGCAAGCATTCCTGAACCATGCATATTTGGATAAGAATGATAGAATCTGGCTATGCTGTAAAGATAGCATTACATGGTATGATATTCGTACCGGAACGACTCTACATATACCGACGCCGGTCAACGGTGAAATAACCACCATTGAACAGACAGACGACAACCATTTCTTTATCGGTACAGGAAGCGGGCTGTTTCGCGTCCGGGCAGAAAAGACTGCGCTAAAGCAGGTAGCTGACGAAGCTGTGAAAAGTATTGATACACCAATACATGAACTCTATTACCATGCCGTTTCAAAACAACTATTTATAGGGAACTATAAAGAAGGAATACTTGTATATGATATAGGGAAAACAGGAAAAGTCATCCCCTGCCAATCACCCAATAATGTAGAGGTAAACCAAATCGTTGCATTGAACCCTCATGAGCTTCTAGTAGCCACTGGCGGGAAAGGTGTATACAAATTAAATGTGGACACATATATGAGTGAACCCTATATAACAGCTGATTATAGCAGTTATAACGGAATGAACGGAAACAATATCAATGACATTTATGTGGATGAAGAGGAACGCATCTGGCTTGCCAATTATCCTACCGGTATTACAATCCGCAACAACCGTTATAGGAGTTACGACCTGATAAGACATTCTCTCGGAAACAAGCATTCATTGGTGAACGACCAAGTTCATGATGTAATGGAGGACAGTGATGGTGACCTCTGGTTTGCAACCAGTAATGGTATCAGCCTTTATCAGACGGACACCAAAGAATGGCATTCCTTCTTCAGTTCCTTTGACCCGATACCAGATGATAAGAATCATATCTTCTTAACACTCTGTGAAGTTTCTCCCGGTGTCATATGGGCCGGTGGTTTTACGTCAGATATATGTAGAATAGAAAAGAAGAAAGGATTTAACATAAGCTATCTATCTCCTACCACTATTGCAGGGGTACGTCCTGACCAATATATATATGACATCAAAAAAGATTCGAACGGTGATATTTGGTCCGGTGGATATTACCATTTGAAGCGCATCAATTTTGAGAACAAAAGTGTACGTTTATATCCAGGAGTAACTTCTATTACCACTATTCAGGAAAAAGACACCCGGCAAATGTGGATTGGGACAAGAATGGGACTCTACCAGCTTGACAAGGAATCGGGAATTTATCAATACGTTGACTTGCCTATTGAATCTCCTTATATATGCGCATTGTACCAAAGAGACGACGGTATCTTATATATCGGCACTCGTGGAGCCGGACTGCTTGTATATGACATCAATAAAAAGAAGTTTATCCACCAATATCGTACAGAAAACTGTGCACTGATTTCCGACAATATCTATACAATTCTTCCGCGCCAAGACGGGAGTTTGCTCATGGGTACAGAAAAAGGAATCACCATTTACTCACCCAAAGCACACTCTTTCCGCAATTGGACAAGGGAACAAGGCTTGATGAGCATCAATTTTAATGCCGGCTCTGCTACCACCTATAGTAAAAACGCACTTGTTTTTGGTGGCAATGACGGTGCAGTCAGGTTTCCAACAGACATAGAGATACCAGAACCGCATTACTCGCGTTTGTTACTACGCGATTTCATGATAGCCTATCATCCCGTATATCCGGGTGATGACGGTTCTCCGCTGGAAAAGGATATTGACGAAACTGACCGGCTAAAACTGACCTACGGACAAAACTCCTTTTCCCTTGACGTAGCCTCCATTAATTATGATTACCCTTCCAACATTCTGTATTCATGGAAAATTGACGGCTTTCATAAAGAATGGAGCCGTCCTAGCCAAGACAACAGGATTATTGTAAGAAATCTGCCTCCCGGCAATTATACGTTACAGATTCGCGCCATATCCAATGAAGAAAAATATAAGACTTATGAGACAAGAAATATTCAGATTATCATAACGCCTCCAGCATGGGCCAGTATATGGGCTATGGCAGGATACGTGCTCTTGCTGGTACTGGTCACGAGTATCATATTCCGTATCATCATGCTACACAAGCAAAAGAAGGTTTCGGATGAAAAAACACGCTTTTTCATTAATACAGCCCACGACATACGCACACCGCTCACATTAATAAAGGCTCCACTGGAAGAAGTTATAGAAAACCATATGGTAACCAGAGCAGGCACTACCGCATATAAATATAGCTCTCAAAAATGTAAATGCATTGCTCCAACTGACGACCAACCTGATAAATTTCGAACGAATAGATATCTACTCTTCCACACTTTATGTTTCCGAATATGAACTGAACTCCTACATGAACAATGTTTGCGCCACTTTCCGCAAATATGCCGAGATGAAACATGTCAGGTTTGTTTATGAAAGCAATTTTGACTATCTAAATGTGTGGTTTGACAGTGACAAGATGGGATCTATTCTAAAGAATATCCTGTCAAATGCATTGAAATATACCCCTGAAGGCGGTAGCGTACACATTTATGCCTGCGAAGAAGGAAATTCTTGGAGTATCGAAGTGAGAGATACCGGAATCGGTATTCCCTCATGTGAACAAAAAAAATTGTTCAAGAATTATTTTCGAGGAAGTAATGTCATTAACCTAAAAGTAACAGGTAGTGGAATCGGACTGATGCTGGTATACAAACTGGTTAAATTACATAAAGGCAGGATTCAAATTCAGAGTACTGAACATCAAGGTACATGTGTACAAATTACTTTCCCGAAAGGAAATAGTCATCTCCATAAAGCAAAATTTATTTCTCCTAAGACTTTGGATGAACATCCGGAGACTATCATACCCAGTAAAGATACTTCAGAAGCACCATTCATGGAAATATCTCAAGAAAACAGTTCTTTACAACGTATCCTGATAGTAGAGGACAATGATGATTTACGCAATTATCTTGTTGATATGTTTAAAGCAGGATATAATATCCAGTCCTGCCCCAATGGAAAAGAGGCATTGATCATAATACGGGAATTTAATCCGGATCTCGTCATATCCGACATAATGATGCCCGAGATGACCGGAGATGAACTCTGCTCAATTATAAAAGGAAATCTTGAGATGTCTCATATTCCGGTCCTTTTACTGACCGCACTGGGTGATGAGAAAAACATGCTCGAAGGATTGAAAACCGGAGCAGACGCCTACATCATCAAACCTTTCTGTGTGGGAATACTCAAGGCAACGGTTAAGAATATACTTGCAAATCGTGCTCTGCTCCGTCTGGTTTATAACAGCATCGAAGACAAAGAGCAGAGCCTTCCGACTAATTGCACCAATACTTTAGATTGGAAATTCATAGCCTCTGTCAAGGAATGTATAGAGAACAACATGGGAAACTCGGACTTCAATGTAGATATACTCAGTAGTCAGCACCACATGAGCCGTACAAGTTTTTTCAATAAATTAAAGGCATTGACCGGCTATGCTCCGGCTGATTACATCCGGATGATACGTTTGCAACATGCTGCAAAACTACTGAAACAAGGTGAATATACAATAACGGAGATTGCTGACATGATTGGATTTTCGGACGCTAAATACTTTCGTGAGGTATTTAAGAAATATTACAATGTAAGTCCAAGCCAGTTTAATAAAAATCCAGAAAATTGACGGGGGATTTTTACGATAAACAGAACGTTGAATTTTGGAGACGACTTGCTTTTTTAACAAATTGATGCCATACGACTCTCCTGTTTGAGAACTCCGGGACTTTCCAAAATCGGGGATACCTGTTCTAATCGTGTCTTATGCATATCTGACAGCTTTTTAAATAACTATTCGGATTAATATAGCAAAACATCCACTGGCATATTGCATAGTAACTTATAAATCAATATCTTTGTTGTGTAAATAGTATCAAAGCTCGCTATTTTATCAAACATAGTAAACTGATAATCAACAACATTTCAACACAAACAATATCAAAATGATCGGTTCAAACTTAATACGATCCATTTGCTTTATTAAATGAAAGCTTCCTCATGGAAAAGATTCGAACTATATTAAAGGCCCAAATCAGTCTACTGACATTCATCTTACTTTTCATAAGTTTGAATTCTTTCTCAGCCAATGCCAAGTTTTACAACATCAGTGATATTTATGGCATAACATCAGGAGAAGCATTTTCTGTCTGTAAAGATCAATATGGTTTTATTTGGACTTCTACTAAAACAGGAGTTTTGAGAGTTACCGAAGGCGATTGCCGCAATTATGAACTGCCTTGCAAAACCACTGATTTTGTATTCGTAAAGTTGACTTACGGCAATTCACAACTATTCTCATACACCAATAATAGTCAGATATTTCATTACGATGAAGTCACTGACCGTTTCCTTTTTCTGACAGACCTACGGGAAGAAACCGGCAACAGTCACATCACCATAGGAACCATCGTTACAGATAAAAAAGGTAACCTTTGGATTGCCTCTTCAACAGGTCTGTTCAAATACGAAAACAATATACTAACAAAAATCACACAAACGGAAGAAGAGATAAAGCATCTCACCTTCTATGATAAAAATCATTTGTTTTATATAACATCAACAGGTATCTCATTGCTGGATATATCAACATCAAAAAGTCGCCTTATCTACCCCAACGATACAAAAGATTTCCGCCAGATAGCCAGCCTATACTATGACGAACAACTAAACCGCCTATGGATCGGTACCGGAGCCGCCGGACTCTTCTATTATGATATAATTAAAAAAACACTATCACCCATACCACTAAAGGGCTTTCCCAAACAACCAATTCTTGCCATAAAAAAAGATATCAACAATACTCTTTTGATTGGTATTGATGGTCAAGGAATATGGAATATCAGCGAAAAAGGAGATAAACTTCTCAATATTTATAAAGAAGACCTAAATAACCCCTTTTCACTTCGAGGTGATGGAGTATACGACATTTTCTGTGATAAATCCCGAAACTGGGTAGCTACATACACCGGTAAATTATCTTTTTTTGAAAACGTAAACTCACAGATTACCCCCATTGCATATCAGATTAATAACCCGAACTCTTTAGGAAACAACTATGTCAACAAGATTATGGAAGATCATGAAGGGCATATATGGTTTGCTACAAACAACGGTCTAAGCCGATGGAATCCGGTATCCAATAAGTGGAATCATTACTATCAGAACAAATCAGAGCAAGCAAAGGTCTTTTTGACTTTATGCGAAGATAGTCAAGGGCGTATTTGGGCGGGCAGTTATTCTTCCGGCGTCTACCTGCTGGATAGAAAAACCGGACAAACACTTCAACACTATTCTTCTAAAACTCATACTCCCGGCTTTTCAGGAGATTTTATCTTTGACTGTTTTGTGGATGAAGAAGGAGATGTGTGGATTGGCGGCAACCAGAATCTATCCTGCTATCGGATAAAAGAAAATTGTTTCCGGGAATACCCAATCCAACCAGTCAGCTCATTTGCCGAACTCTCTGCGGGAAAATTATTGCTCACAACCTCACGCGGTTTATTTTTGCTGGATAAAAATCATGGAACGATAGAGACCTTAGTTGAAGGCAGTTTGGCACAAGATATAGTAGTAAACAACAATACGATATGGGTTGCGACTTGTAGAGACGGACTGATAAAATATGATTATGATAAACGACAAACAGAACGGCTCACCACAGAATCGGGACTGACATCCAACTATGTAAACAGCATCTTATTGGATAACGGTTTCTTATGGATCGGTACGGAAAATGGTTTATGTAGGCTCAACATATTGAACAATGCAATCCGGTCGTATACTTCCGTCTACTCACTTTCAAACACAACTTTCTGCGTCAACTCCTGTACAAAGCTGAAGAATGGCAAACTGATTTGGGGAACCAATAACGGTGCAATCATGTTTGCCCCGGAACTGATTCATGAAACTCGTCCCCAAGGAAACATTTTTTTCCAAAATATCACTGTAAGCGGCCGTTCCATACGTACGATTCCCCATTTATTGAAAAATATTCCCGTCAATCAACAAAAGACACTATCACTGAACTATACTCAAAACAATTTCATGTTAGAACTCTTACCAACAGGAGGTTCTACCAGAAACATGAAATTCTCATGGCTATTAGAAGGATTGGAAACAGACTGGAGTCGCCCCTCGGAACTTCATTTTATCAACTATACCAATCTTCCCGGTGGAGACTTCAAACTGCACATTAGAATGTATGACGGTTCGCTATCACAAATCATAGATGAGCGTAGCCTGAATATACATATTACACCTCCCTTTTGGAATACCTGGTGGTTTGCAACTCTTATAAGCCTATGTATCGTCAGTTATATTATTTACGCCTTCAAAAGTTACTCGAACCGCCTAAAACGAAAAAGTACCAATGACAGGCTTATTGCTGATGCAGCCCAAATACTGATGCAAGAAGAAATGCAACAAAGCGAATCAGGTTCTTGTAAAGAAAAATCCATACTCCAAAGCAAACCTAAAAGTAAGCCGAACGATCCCTTTGTAAACAAGGCGATAGCTGTCATTAATGAAAACATCGCCAACTATGAATTTGGAAAAGAAGAATTTGCTGCCGCAATGAACGTCAGTTCCTCACTCTTATACAAAAGAATCAAAGCATTGACAGATCAATCGCCATCCGACTTTATCAAAACGGTACGCATGAACCATGCACTCAAACTTCTGCAATCCGGCCAGTATACAGTAACCGAGGTCAGTGAACTTTCCGGTTTTTCCAGTCTCAGCATCTTCAGTCGTGCTTTTAAAAAGCACTTTGGGAAAACACCTACCGAGATATAAGAAAATTGTCATACCCCATCCAAACCTCCTTATAGAGGCCTTTCTTACCTGAATTGCAAAATAAAATATCTGAAAAGGGAAGTCTGTTTTCTATTCCTACCCTACATTTGCAGACAGAACTTTTTAGATCATCAACATTATGAAAAACTAAAATGAAAGCAATGAACAAGTACTACATTCTTCTATTATTTTCCGTTCTTTTAACAGCATGCGAAAAAACGAATAACTGTTTTAAAACGATTTGCAATCCCGTCAATTTAAGTTATCGTTTCTCGCTAGATTCACCTTCCTGGCGTGAAGCCGCAGATCCAAGTATGATAAAATTCAAAGATGAATATTACCTATTCTTGTCTAAATCCGGTGGTTACTTTCATTCAACAGACCTCATACACTGGAACCTAATAACTACTGACGATCTTCCTATTGAGAAATATGCCCCTACCGTCATGGAAATGAATGGAGAGATCTATTTCACAGCATCCATAGCAACCAACAAAATATATAAAAGCCGCGATCCTAAATCGGGGAAGTGGGAATTGGTAACCGACCAGTTCCCTTATATCTTGGCGGATCCAATGTTATTTTACGACTCGGATAATGATAAGGTTTATCTATACTACGGTTCCGGTGCAGCTACTCCTATGATGGGAATGGAACTGGACAAGAACTCCTTTATGCCCAAAGGAGAAGCCACTCCCCTATTCTACAGTAATGCCGAAAAATACGGATGGGAAGTATCCGGAGATTATAATACCAATTATAAACACACCAGCTGGCTTGAAGGAGCATGGATGAACAAATACAAAGGGAAATACTATCTCCAATATGCAGTACCCGGTACGGAATTTAAAAGTTACAGCAACGGAGTTTATGTATCAGAGCACCCATTAGGCCCGTTTACCTTACTCCGACACAATCCTTTCTCCTATAAGCCTGAGGGTTTTGTCAATGGAATCGGGCATGGAAGCACATTTCATGACATACATGGGAACTATTGGAACATCGGTACATCTACCATCTCCAAGAGACACATGTTCGAAAGACGAGTTTCATTATACCCTGTCTTTTTTGATAAGGACGGCGATGCTTATGCATACACCGCATGGGGGGACTATCCGATGATTGTTCCAGACAAGAAAGTATCCTCTCCGCAAGACTTATTCCCTGAATGGATGCTCTTATCATATAAAAAAGAAGTGGAAACATCATCTACACTGGAAGGATATCCCGCAGCAAATGCCGTAAATGAAGATATAAGGACATGGTGGAGTGCGAAAACCGCTGATAAAGGAGAATTCATGACGGTTGATTTGGGACAGAATTCCAAAATATATGCCATTCAAATTAACTTCGCCGATCAAGATGCTATGATATCCGGAAAAGTAGATTCCACCTTTTATCAATACAGAATAGAAGACTCCCAAGACGGCATTACGTGGAATACGACAGTAGACAAATCGGAAAACAAGGTAGAAGCTCCTAATGACTATATCCAATTGGACAAACCGGTTAACGCCAGATATGTCCGTATAACCAATATCTATTTCCCCTCCGGCAAATTTTCGATTTCCGGATTAAGAGTATTTGGAAAAGTAGACAAACCGCTTCCGGCTGTCGCCCAATTCACACAGCTGGTCAGAAGCAACGACAATCGCAGAACAATAGAATTGACCTGGAATGAAGTGAACGATGCTACCGGATACAACATCCGATTCGGTACAGATAAGGACAAGTTATATCATAATTATCTGGTATATCAAACTAATAAAGTCTCTATAAACATTCTGAACGCAGACCAGACCTACTATTTTACAATTGACAGTTTCAATGAAGCAGGAGTCACGAAAGGAAAAGAAATCAAAATCGTTCAATAAATATATTATATCATGAAAAAGAAATTAGCTCTATTTTTAGGATTAGTTCCATTCTTGGCAGCAGCCCAAAACCCGATCATCCAAACCAAATACACAGCCGATCCTGCCCCCATGGTACATAATGACACATTATTCCTTTATGTAGGATGCGATGAGAAAGATGCTCCTCACAATGCATATCTGATGAGAGAATACCGTCTGTACACCACAACCGACATGGTGAACTGGACAGACTGTGGAGCACCACTAAGGACAAGTGATTTCAAATGGTCGGCCGGAGATGCCAGTGCCGCACAATGCATAGAACGGGACGGCAAATTCTACTGGTATATATCCTCACAAAATAAATTCAGTCCGGGTTCATCAATTGGTGTAGCTGTTGCCGAAAGTCCCTACGGTCCTTTTAAAGACGCATTAGGAAAAGCTTTGGTAACCAACAATATGACTACCGCCGCCAAACACTCTTGGGATGATCTTGATCCGACGGTCTTTATCGACAGTAACAAACAGGCATACTTATATTGGGGTAACGGAGTTTGCTATCAAGCCAAGCTGAATAAAGACATGATATCCCTGAACGGCCCGATAACAGCACTCGACATCAAAGATAAAACAGCCTTTTTCGGAAAGTTCACAGAAGCTCCCTGGGTATATAAGCGAAACAACCTATATTATATGATTTATGCCGCCGAATTTCCGGAGTCTATACATTATTCTACGGGACAAACAGCAGAAGGCCCTTGGAAAGCCGAAGGAGTGGTAATGCCATTAGAGAAAGGAAGTAATACCAACCATCCCGGCATAATAGACTATAAAGGCAATTCTTACTTCTTTTACCATAATGACGCGCTACCCGAAGGACACAGCTATTGCAGATCGGTATGCGTGGAGCAATTTACATACAATCCGGACGGAACCATACCACAACTGCACATGACCGATGAAGGCATTAAAAAAGGAGTAGGCACACTCAATCCTTACAAACGGACAGAGGCCGAAACCATAGCATGGGCACAAGGAGTCGTTTCAGCTACCGATAAAGAAACAGGTGTGTATATAACCTCTATCCACAACACCGACTACATCAAAGTGCGTGATGTAGACTTCGGCTCCAAAGGCGCCTCCCAATTTACAGCTTCTGCATCCAGCAGGTACCATGGTGGAGAGATAGAACTAAGAATCGATTCACTTGAAGGAGATGTAATCGGAAGCTTAAAAATCCCCTATACCGGAGAATGGAATAATTGGGAGCAACATTCTACCAACGTGAAAACAACTAAAGGAGTCCACGATTTATATCTTATTTTTAAAGGCAGAACTCCTCACGAACTTTTCAACTTCGATTATTGGATGTTTAAATAAATCAAACAAAAAACAGCAACTTATGAGTAAGAACCTTTTTCTAAGTATTTGCCTAGGGATATGCTCTCTTCCGGCAATGGCACAAAATCCTATTGTGCAGACCATGTACACTGCCGACCCGGCACCGCTGGTACACAACGACGTACTTTATCTCTATACCAGTCACGATGAAGATGCATCCACCTGGTTTGTTATGAACGACTGGAAACTATACACCACTACCGACATGGTGAACTGGACCGATCATGGCGCTGTACTCTCCTACAAGACGTTCAGTTGGGCAAAAGGAGACGCTTGGGCCATGCAATGTGTGGAAAGAGATGGGAAATTCTATGCGTACGTACCCGTAACATCACGCGCAACCAATAGCGCTGCAATTGGCGTAGCAGTATCCGACAGTCCCTACGGACCTTTTATCGACCCATTGGGAAAGCCGTTAGTGCAAAGTAAGAAAGGAGATATTGACCCTACCGTATTCATTGATGATGATGGACAGGCATATCTTTACTGGGGAAATCCATTCTGCTATTACGTAAAGTTGAATGAAGATATGATCTCTTATGAAGGAGATATCGTACGCGTTCCAATGACGGAAGAAGCATTTGGCAAACGGGAAGGCAACGTAAAAGAACGACCGACATTATATGAAGAGGGACCTTGGCTGTATAAACGCAATGACCTTTATTATTTACTGTGGGCAGGCGGCCCTATTTCCGAGCATCTTGGCTATTCAACCAGCAAAAGCCCTCTCGGTCCCTGGAAATACGGTGGAGTGCTTATGCCTACGGAAGGGAGAAGTTTCACCAACCACCCCGGAATTGTGGACTATAAAGGAAATACATATTTATTCTATCACAGCGGAGCGCTTCCCGGAGGTTCCGGTTTCACACGCTCAGTATGTGTAGAGCAGGTAGAATTCAACAAAAACGGTTCCATCAAACCTCTGAAAATGACAGAAGGCATCCAGCAAGGGCTCACCACCCTAAATCCGTACCGAAAGACAGAAGCAGAAACCATAGCATTTTCCGAAGGGGTAAAAGCTGCACAGAATACAGAGGTAGGAGTATTTGTCAATGCCATGCACAACAATGCATATACCAAAGTTAAAAACGTCAATTTCCGCGATTACGGCCCCAGTAAATTTACAGCGAGAGTAGGAACCACACACAATGGCGGCGTGACCATGGAAATCCGACTCGACAGTCCGCAAGGACAACTGTTGGGAACGACAAGAGTGCCGCTGACCGGAGGCGATGACAGATGGGCATTGGTGACCACCGAAACAGCTAAAGTCACAGGAGTGCACGACCTGTATTTCATCTTCAAAGGAGAAAAGCCCGGCAGAATAATGTATTTTGACTATTGGATGTTTTCTAAGTAAACTCTTAAATTAATCTATCAACTATCATGAAACATCTATTTTCTATTATCCTCGGATTGCTGTCATTCTGCCAGTTACAGGCCCAATCGTGGACAGCCGACAACGGTAACGGAACCTTCACCAACCCTCTATTCTACGACGAGTTCACTGACCCAGACCTGATACGCGTGGGAACAGACTTTTACATGGTGGCCAGTTCCATGCATGCCATGCCGGGACTACCGCTGTTACGTTCCAAAGATTTGGTCAATTGGGAGTTTGTGACGTACATCTTTGACAGACTTGATTTAGGACCGGACTTCCACTTGGAAGGCGACAAAGGTATCTACGGAAACGGAATATGGGCTCCTGCCATTCGCTATCACAAAGGTACTTTCTATGTATTCGTCAATGTAAACGACCATGGTTTACAAGTGTTTTCCGCCAAAGACCCTGCCGGTCCCTGGATACATAAAAACATGGGTGGCAGAATTTACGATTTGGGAATACTGTTTGACGATGACGACAAAATATATGCCGTACATGGTTACGACGAGGTACGGCTGATTCAGCTTAAGCCCGATTTCAGCGGCTATGTGGAAGGGAGTGAGAAGGTTATTATCCCTAAAGGCAACGCTATGGGAGAAGGACATCATTTCTACAAGATAAACGGGAAATACTATATCATCAGTGCAGACTACGCGCCCGTAGGCCGCATGCAATGTGCTCGCGCCGACAAGCCGGAAGGCCCTTACGAAACAGCCGTTATCAGTAACCGCGAAACAATGGGCACACAACGCGGATGGTGGTCGAACGAGTTTGGTTTTTGGTCCGATATTCCCAATGAAGGAGACAAAATAACATTCACCGCCCCGAATCCGGACGCTTACTATGCCGTACCACTACATCAAGGCGGAATTGTGGACTTGCCAAATGGTGAATGGTGGGGCGTTTCGATGATGGACGTTAAATCCGTCGGACGTTTGACTTTCCTTTCTCCGGTAACATGGAAAAACGGTTGGCCGTTTTTCGGGATAGAGAATAATCTGGGACGTTCGCCCCGCACATGGTTCAAACCGAATGTAGGGATTGAAACAACGCCCCATACTACTTACGAACGTAATGATGATTTCTCCGGAAAGGAGCTAAAACCCATTTGGCAATGGAACCACTACCCCATAGAAAAAAAGTGGACGTTAAAAAACGGAACATTACGTTTGCACACAATGCCGGCAAAGAGTTTTATGCATGCCAAAAATTCATTAACACAACGGGCTGTCGGACCTGAATCAAATGCAATTGTGGAACTGAACACAAAATCACTGAAAAAAGGTGATGTAGCCGGATTGGCTTTACTGAATGTTCCCTATTATTGGGTCGGAGTTTTACGCACCGGAAAGGGAGATATTATCCGCTTTTACGACTTGGTTAAGAACATAAAAATCGATGAGCCCATTTCAACAGAAAAGGTATATTTCCGCGCCGAAGGAGATTTCGATAATGATTTGGCAAAACTGAGTTACAGCACTGATGGCACAAACTTCAAGGCAATGGGAACTAATTTACGTTTAGGCTATCAAATGAAAACTTTCCAGGGAGTGAGATTTGCCTTGTTTGCCTACAACACAGAGGGAAAAGATGGAGGATATGCCGAATTCGACAACTTCAAAATCGAGGAGCCGCTTGCCGACCGGTCCACCAATCTTCCTATCGGGAAAGTGATTACTCTCAAGAATTTAGCGAATAATACTTTTACATGGACAAACTCCCGCCGCATATTGCGCAGTGCAGATGTCAATAGCAATGAATACGATCCGAAAGGCAGCCAATTCAGAATTCATGACCGCGGAAAAGGTCGTGTAGCTTTAGAAGCAATGGATGGAAGCGGCTTCCTGACCGTTACAGGTGAAGGCCTTTCAGGGGATGTACGTCTAACGGACAAGGAAAGCGATGCCAGCCTATTCATGTGGCAGGATATGCTTCGCAATCAGTGTATGTTGCTGTCACTCAAGACCAATCGCTATATAGGTATAGATATACTTACCGGTGAACCCTATTCGGCAGACTGGCCCGGTTCAAATACCACACGGACCAACGGAGTGGTTTTTGAATGGAGTGTTGTACAATAGCCAAGGCTCTCAAATCCATCCCACGAGATAAATAAATCCATCCCACGAGACAAAATAATTCATCTCGTGGGACAAATAAATCCGTTCCACGAGACGAATATTTTCATCCCATGGGACGGATTTTTCCGTTCTTTGAGGTCAAGCGCAAAGATACGCAAACATTCAGAGGAGGCGGTTCGGGTTAATTAAAAATAATATGCAGTGATTGAAGGTAGAACAACGATAAAATTGTATCTTTGCACCGTTTTATGCATTTAAGGAATAAATAACAACAACGATATGATAGCTAAAATCAATGAGCTTCTACAAGAAGTAGAAGCACTGAAAGCCGCTAATGCCGAGGAACTGGAAGCACTACGCATCAAATACCTCAGCAAGAAAGGAGCCATCAATGAACTGATGGCCGACTTCCGCAACGTACCTGCCGAACTCAAAAAAGAAGTAGGTATGCGTCTGAACGAGCTCAAAAACAAAGCGCAGGAAAAGATCAGCACCCTGAAAGAGCAGTTTGAAAGCCAGGACAACGGTTGTGATGATCTCGACCTCACCCGTTCGGCCTATCCCGTAAAATTGGGAACACGTCATCCGCTCAGCATCGTTAAAAACGAAATTATCGATATTTTTGCCCGTATGGGTTTCAACATCGCCGACGGTCCGGAAGTGGAAGATGACTGGCACGTATTCTCTGCCATGAACTTTGCCGAAGATCATCCCGCACGCGATATGCAGGATACTTTCTTCATCGAAAACAATGCAGAGAACGTATCACACAACATCATCCTGCGTACCCACACATCCAGCGTACAAAGTCGCGTGATGGAAACTACCAAACCGCCTATTCGTGTGCTTTGTCCGGGACGTGTATACCGTAACGAAGCAATCAGCTATCGTGCGCATGCATTTTTCCACCAGGTAGAAGCATTGTTTATAGACCGTAACGTATCATTCACCGATCTGAAACAAGCCCTGCTGCTTTTTGCTCAAGAGATGTTCGGAAAGGACACTAAGATCCGTCTCCGTCCCTCATATTTTCCGTTTACGGAGCCAAGTGCCGAAATGGATATCAGTTGTAATATCTGCGGTGGAAAAGGATGCCCTTTCTGTAAAGGAACAGGTTGGGTTGAAATCTTGGGATGCGGTATGGTCGACCCCAATGTATTGGAATTAAACGGCATTGACAGTAAGGTGTACAGCGGCTATGCCTTAGGTATGGGTATAGAACGTATAGCCAATCTGAAATATCGTGTGAACGACTTACGACTGTTCTCTGAAAATGACACACGCTTCCTGAAAGAATTTGAAGCGGCTTATTAATATAGAACATTCTTATTTCTATATCAAAGATCAAAAGTATATCTCTGCCATTCTTCACTTATAATCTGAATGGCAGAGATAACTATCCGGCAATTAACGGTTTTAAGACAGCCTTATTATCAATCTTATTAAATTTTCACCCAATGAAAGATAGGCTCGTAACTCCCAGCTATTGCTTTATTCTCGCAGCTAACTTTCTGCTGTATTTCGGTTTTTGGCTACTGATACCCGTATTGCCTTTCTATCTGTCCGAGGTATTCAGCACCAGCAATTCCACTATCGGCATCATTCTCTCCTGCTATACGGTAGCAGCCTTATGTATCCGTCCTTTCTCCGGCTATTTGCTGGACAGCTTTGCCCGTAAGCCTTTGTATCTGTTGGCTTACTTCATCTTCATGGCAATGTTTGCAGGATATATCATTGCCGGTTCGCTGGCGCTATTCATTCTGTTCCGCATTATACATGGCGTATCATTCGGCATGGTAACTGTGGGCGGGAATACGGTAGTCATTGACATTATGCCCTCGTCAAGACGCGGAGAAGGTTTGGGATATTACGGACTTTCCAATAACATAGCAATGGCAGTAGGGCCAATGTCCGGCTTATTCCTGCACGATGCCGGCATGAGTTATACAAGTATTTTCTGCTGTTCGTTAGGTTCCTGCATAGCCGGACTTATCTGCGCCTCACTGGTAAAGACCCCATACAAGCCACCTGTAAAACGCGAACCCATTTCGCTCGACCGTTTTATTTTGCTGAAAGGTATTCCTGCCGGAATCAGCCTGCTTTTATTATCCATTCCCTATGGAATGACCACCAATTATGTTGCCATGTATGCCAAAGAAATCGGCATCAACGCAACTACCGGCTTCTTCTTCACTTTCATGGCAGTAGGTATGGCTATCTCACGCATCTTTTCCGGTAAGATCGTAGACAGAGGAAAAATAACTCAGGTCATTTCGGCAGGACTGTACATTGTTGTATTCAGCTTCTTCCTGCTCTCCTCATGTGCCTACATCATCAGCTGGAACGGCATGGCGTGCAGCATAATCTTCTTTACCGTAGCACTGCTGCTTGGAATAGGTTTTGGCATTATGTTTCCGGCCTACAACACATTGTTCGTAAACCTCGCTCCCAACAGCCAACGGGGTACGGCAACTTCAACTTACCTTACCTCATGGGATGTAGGCATAGGTATAGGTATGCTGACAGGCGGATACATCGCAGAAGTCAGCACTTTCGATAAGGCTTATCTTTTCGGAGCGTGCCTGACGATTATCTCCATGCTTTACTTCAACGGCAAAGTTGCCCCTCATTATCATAAAAACAAACTACGATGAGAAAGAAAGAACGTTATGAAAAGATACTCGCTTGGTTCAGGGCGAACCGCCCGATAGCAGAGACCGAGCTGCATTATGACAATCCGTTTGAACTGTTGATAGCGGTAATTCTCTCCGCCCAATGTACAGACAAACGGGTCAATATGATAACCCCCGCCCTCTACCGGGACTTCCCTACTCCCGAGGCACTTGCAGCCACCACACCTGAAGTAGTGTATGAATATATACGCAGTGTATCCTACCCCAACAACAAAGCCAAACACCTTGTAGGCATGGCCAAAATGCTGGTGAAAGATTTCAACAGCCAGGTGCCCGACACATTGGAGGAACTCGTAAAGCTGCCCGGTGTGGGACGAAAAACGGCAAACGTCATCCAATCGGTGGTTTTCAATAAAGCAGCTATGGCAGTAGATACCCATGTGTTCCGCGTCAGCCACCGCTTAGGGCTGGTGTCCGACAAATGCACCACTCCGTTCAGCGTAGAAAAAGAGCTGGTTAAACATATTCCGGAAGCAGAAATTCCCATTGCCCATCATTGGCTCATCCTGCATGGACGCTATATATGTCAAGCGCGTACGCCTCAATGTGACAACTGCGGTTTGCAATTGATGTGCAAATACTACTGCCAGAAGTATAAAGTTAGTAAAGAGAACAATGAAGAGAAAGAATAAATAATGATTTCATAGCAAAAAAAAGAAATAAATAC
>ERZ1026999.532-NODE-532-length-17309-cov-14.270662_pt1 | contig 17309 bp, 10 predicted proteins | sample MGYA00519453_ERZ1026999 | MGnify/ENA primary metagenome ERZ1026999 (study PRJEB26926, sample SAMN06164453) | human gut metagenome | biome: ENVO:00009003; feature: ENVO:2100002; material: ENVO:00002003 | host: Homo sapiens | place: USA | collected 2012 ...
CCGGGGTCAGGTTCTTGTAGTCCTTACAGGCCAGTTCGCAGGTTTTGCAACCGGTGCAACGGGCGGAATCAATAAAAAATCCATACTGAGTTGTCATCGGTTACTCCTTACAGCTTCTCAACCTGAACGAGGTTGGTATGCGACGGGTTTCCCTTCGCCAGCGGCGACGGACGCTGGGTGGTCAGCACGTTGATGCTGCCCGCCTGATCCACACGCGAGGCGTCCGGGTTGTACCAGGCCCCTTCCCCCAGCGCGACGACGCCCGGCATCATGCGCGGCGTCACCTTCGCTTCGATATGCACTTCACCCCGATCGTTGAAGATGCGAATACGATCGCCGTTGGCAATGCCGCGCTTGCGGGCATCGATCGGGTTAATCCACATCTCCTGCCGACAGGCGGCCTTCAGCACATCGACGTTGCCGTAGGTCGAGTGGACGCGAGATTTATAGTGGAAGCCGGTGAGCTGTAGCGGGTATTTCGCTGTCAGCGGATCGTTGTAGTTTTCGAAACCCGGGGTGTAGATCGGCAGCGGATCGATAACATCCCCTTCCGGCAGCTCCCAGGTAGCCGCGATTTTCGCCAGATCCTGCGAGTAAATTTCGATCTTGCCCGAAGGCGTGGTCAGCGGATTAGCCTGCGGATCCTCACGGAAGGCTTTGTAGGCCACATGATGACCTTGCGGATCGCGCTGCTTATAGATGCCCTGCTGACGGAAGGTGTCGAAATCCGGCAGGTCGGGAATCGCTTTGCGCGACTGCTCATACAGATAGCGCATCCAGCCTTCCTGGGTACGGCCCTCGGTAAACTGCTCTTCGACGCCCAGACGCTTTGCCAGTTCGCTGGTCATCTCATAGATGGTTTTGCATTCAAAGCGCGGCTTGATGGCCTGATCGGCAAAGATAACGTAGGACATGTTGCCGCAGGAGGCATCCAGCGCGAAATCCATCTGCTCGGAGGCGGTACAGTCCGGCAGCAGAATATCAGCGTATTTCGCCGAGGAGGTCATATGGCAGTCAATGACCACAATCATCTCGCATTTCTTGTCGTCCTGCAGGATTTCGTGGGTCCGGTTGATCTCAGAATGCTGGTTAATCAGACAGTTGCCCGCATAGTTCCAGATCATTTTGATCGGCACGTCGAGCTTATCTTTACCGCGTACGCCGTCGCGCAGAGCGGTCATTTCCGGGCCGCGCTCAATCGCATCGGTCCACATAAACATCGAGATACTGGTCTCAACCGGATTCTCCAGCGTCGGCATACGCTCAAAAGGCAGACTATACGAGCCCTCGCGCGCCCCGCTATTGCCGCCGTTGATCCCGACGTTACCCGTCAGAATGGCGAGCATTGAGATGGCGCGGGTGGCGATCTCACCGTTGGCGTGACGCTGCGGACCCCAGCCCTGGCTAATATAGGCCGGTTTGGCGGTGGCAATTTCGCGCGCCAGTTTAACAATGCGTTCGCGCGGAATACCGGTAATCGTCGAGGCCCACTCCGGCGTTTTGGCGATACCGTCAGTGCCCTGGCCAAGAATGTAAGCTTTGTAATGACCATTGGCTGGCGCACCGGCGGGCAGCGTTTTCTCGTCGTATCCCACGCAGTATTTATCGAGGAAAGGCTGGTCGACCAGATTCTCGGTGATCATCACCCACGCGAGGCCCGAAACCAGTGCCGCATCGGTCCCCGGACGAATCGGGATCCATTCATCTTCACGCCCGGCGCCGGTGTCGGTATAGCGCGGATCGATGATTATCATCCGGGCATTGGATTTCTGCCGCGCCTGTTCAAGGTAGTACGTTACCCCGCCGCCGCTCATCCGCGTTTCGCCGGGGTTATTGCCGAACAGCACCACCAGCTGACTGTTTTCAATATCCGATGGGCTGTTGCCGTCCGCCCAGCCGCCGTAGGTGTAATTCAGACCGGCAGCAATCTGCGCTGATGAATAGTCGCCATAATGGTTGAGATAGCCACCGCAGCAGTTCATCAGACGGGCAATCAGCGTTTTCCCCGGCGGCCAGGAGCGGGTCAGCGTCCCGCCGAGCGTGCCGGTGCCGTAGTTCAGATAGATGGATTCATTGCCGTACTCTTTAATCAGCCGCTGCATATTGCTGGCGATGGTATCCAACGCCTCTTCCCAGCTGATTTGCTCGAACTTGCCCTCACCGCGTTTACCAACGCGCTTCATCGGGTACTTCAGACGGTCCGGATTATAGACCCGGCGGCGCATTGAACGCCCACGCAGGCAGGCGCGGACCTGGTGCAAACCGTCATAGTTATCATCACCGGTATTATCGGTTTCGACGTATTTAATCGCGCCATCCACCACGTGCATGCGCAGCGGGCAACGGCTACCGCAGTTGACGGTGCAGGCGCTCCAGACCACCTTCTCACTGGCGGGCGCCGGCGTATCGGCAGCATGCGACAGTCGGGTAAAAGGTAACGTTAGTGCGTTGCTGGCCAGCGCCAGGCCGCCTATTGCCGTGGTTTTCATCAGACCACGGCGGCTTACCTCAGCAGCCAGTAAAGCATCAGGGGCTTTAATTTTCATGGATACTCGCTTTGGTTGCTCACAATAAACTGACAAGCGTTATATAGACATATATATAATGCTTTGCGATATTATTAGTTTTTTATGCTGGTTTAATCCAAAGGGAGTATCACTGCATTCGCGGCAAGGATTATTGCCCGGTATCAATAAGGGCGTAAAAAAAGCGCCCGCAGGCGCTTTTAAAAGAAGGAGTGAGAAGTTTAGCCGATATATTCGAGGCCGCGCATATACGGGCGCAGCACTTCCGGGATCTCGATACGGCCATCAGCCTGCTGATAGTTTTCCATCAGCGCCACCAGGGTACGACCTACTGCCAGGCCAGAACCATTCAGGGTATGAACGAGACGGGTCTTCTTATCGGACTTGCTGCGGCAGCGAGCCTGCATACGACGCGCCTGGAAATCCCAGACGTTGGAGCAGGAGGAGATCTCACGATAAGTGTTTTGCGCCGGAACCCATACTTCGAGGTCATAGGTTTTGCAGGCGCTGAAGCCCATATCGCCGGTGCACAGCGCGACCTTACGGTACGGCAGGCCCAGCAGCTGCAGCACTTTCTCGGCGTGACCGGTCATCTCTTCCAGCGCGGCCATAGAGTCTTCCGGGCGGACGATCTGCACCATTTCAACTTTATCGAACTGGTGCATACGGATCAGACCGCGGGTGTCGCGGCCATAGGAACCGGCTTCAGAGCGGAAGCACGGCGTATGGGCGGTCATTTTGATCGGCAGATCGTCCTCGTTGATGATTTCATCGCGCACCAGGTTGGTCAGCGGCACTTCCGCCGTCGGGATCAGCGCGTAGTTGCTGCTGTCAGCCTCTTCTTCCAGCGGACGGGTATGGAACAGGTCGCCGGCGAATTTCGGCAGCTGGCCAGTGCCATACAGGGTGTCCTGGTTTACCAGGTACGGGACATAGTTTTCGCTGTAGCCATGCTGTTCGGTGTGCAGATCCAGCATGAACTGCGCCAGGGCGCGGTGCAGACGGGCCAGCTGCCCTTTCATCACCACGAAGCGCGAGCCGGTGAGCTTAACGGCGGCGGCAAAATCCAGCCCCCCGTGCATTTCACCCAGCGTCACATGATCGCGCACCTCAAAATCGAACTGACGCGGCGTACCCCAGCGGCTAACTTCAACGTTGTCGTTTTCGTCGCGGCCAACCGGCACATCATCATGAGGAATATTCGGGATCGCCAGCGCGATATCGCGAATTTCCGCCAGCAGCGTTTCCAGCTCGGATTTTGCAGCATCCAGTTGTTCGCCAAGCTTGTTAACTTCCAGGCGTAATGGCTCGATGTCTTCCCCGCGCGCTTTCGCCTGGCCAATGGATTTCGATCGGGAGTTACGCTCCGCCTGCAGGTTTTCCGTTTGCACCTGCAGAACTTTACGACGCTCTTCAAGCGCGCGAAGTTTATCTACATCCAGCTTAAAGCCCCGGCGTGCCAGTTTTTCTGCGACTGCGTCTGGCTCGGTACGCAGCAGATTGGGATCGAGCATGCTTATCCTGTGCTTATCGAATTAAAAAAGAAAAGTGGCCGCAGACTACGACCACGGAAATAGTGTAATAACCTTACCGCAACGCCTCAATTAGCGGTAGCGTTTTATCGGGCTATTTTGATCCTGTTCAGCGAGCCAGGCGAGCTTTTCGCCAATTTTGCCCTCAAGCCCCCGGTTTGTCGGGTGATAATAGCGCGTTTGCGCCATTTCCTGCGGGAAGTACTGCTCGCCGGCGGCGTAGGCGTTGGGTTCGTCATGAGCGTAACGATACTCCTGGCCGTAGCCCATCTCTTTCATCAGCTTCGTCGGCGCATTGCGCAGATGCACCGGAACGTCGTAGTCAGGACGATCCCGCGCGTCGGCCAGCGCCGCTTTGAAGGCGGTGTACACCGCGTTGCTCTTCGGCGCGCAGGCCAGATAGACGATGGCCTGGGCAATCGCCCGTTCGCCTTCCGCCGGCCCGACGCGGGTAAAGCAATCCCACGCCGAAATAGCGACCTGCATCGCCCGCGGGTCGGCGTTGCCGACATCTTCCGAGGCAATCGCCAGACAGCGGCGGGCAACGTACAGCGGATCGCCGCCGGCGGTGATGATCCGCGCGTACCAGTAAAGTGCCGCATCCGGCGCGCTTCCGCGCACCGACTTATGCAAGGCGGAAATCAAATCGTAGAACCGGTCGCCTTTGTTATCAAAGCGCGCGCTACGCTCGCCGGCGATCTCGGTCAGCAGTTCCGCCTTCAGCACCCGCTTGCCCGAGTCATCGCTTTCGGCCATATCGGCCATCATTTCCAGGGTATTCAGCGCTCGCCGCGCGTCGCCATTCACTAGCTCGGCAATGGCCCTGCGGGTCTCATCCGGCAAAATGATATCCTGGCCGCCGTAGCCGCGGGTTTTATCGTTCATCGCCTGGTCAAGCACCCGCTCGATATCGTCGGTGGTGAGCGATTTCAGTAAGTAGACGCGAGCGCGGGAGAGCAGCGCCGAGTTAAGCTCAAAGGAGGGGTTTTCGGTGGTCGCGCCAATAAAAGTAATGGTACCGTCTTCAATATGCGGCAGAAAGGCATCCTGCTGGCTTTTATTAAAGCGATGCACTTCGTCAACAAACAGGATGGTCCGCCGGCCGGCGTTGCGATTCTGCCGCGCGCGCTCAATAGCCTCGCGAATCTCTTTCACCCCGGAGGTTACCGCTGAGATCCGTTCGACATCGGCGCTGGCGTAGCGGGCAATCACTTCCGCCAGAGTGGTCTTGCCGGTACCCGGCGGCCCCCAGAGGATCATCGAATGCAGGTGCCCGGCCTCAATGGCCCGCGGCAGGGGTTTACCCGGCGCCAGCAGGTGCTGCTGGCCAATATACTGCGCTAAATTTTCTGGCCGCATGCGAGCGGCCAGAGGTTGAAACGCGTTGTCGGAAAAATCGAGCGACAGATTGCTCACTTTCGCCTCTACTTACGTTGATCGTCCACCGTCACCCCTTTCGGCGGCGTAAAGGTGAACTTAGCTGCGTCGACGGCGCCGTTCTGCTGCGATTTCAGCTGATAGCTGCTGCGCTGATCATCCTGCTCGACGGCGCTGAACTGATGGATAGTGCCGTCCCGACCGACGTTGATCGTGAACTGCTTGAGGTTGCCGCTGCCGCTTTTTGGCGTCAGCACAAAATCATCGCCATTTTGCTTGATATTATATTGCTGCCAGTCGCTGGACTGGTTGCGGGCAATCAGCATAAACGGCGTGTTGCTGGTGGCGTCTTTCAGCCAGGTCGCCGTGGCCTGCTCGACGAACGGGTTATAGAACCACAGCGTTTTACCATCCGAAACGAGGACGCTCTCATCCGGCTGGGTCATATGCCAGTTAAACAGGTTCGGGCGTTTCACCCACAGGTCTCCCTGCCCGTCCTGCACGGCGTTACCGCTACCGTCGGTGACTTTTTGCGTGAAGCTGGCATGGAAGCTGCTCACTTTATCAAGACGGCTTTTTAAGTCGCTGGCCGCATCTGCCCAGACCTGGCTGACGACCATACCAGACAGTAATGCACAGGTGATTGCGAGTTTTTTCATTGTTCTTCCTTAATGTGCGTCACTCCCGACGCGGGAGCCTCATCTGCCCCTACTGTAGGACCGCCGGCGGCGGCGGGACAGAAGAATTGGCTGATTTTGCGCTTATTTACCCAACTTTGCACTCATTCAAAGGGCGGCGGCGCCAGCACTTCGCGGTTACCGTTATGGCCCTGCTCGCTGACGATACCCTGCGCTTCCATCTGTTCGATAATACGCGCGGCACGGTTATAGCCGATGCGGAACTGACGCTGAACCCCGGAAATCGACGCTTTGCGCTTCTCGGTCACAAAGTTGACTGCCTGATCGAACAACGGATCCAGCTCTTCCCCGCCGTCGAAGCCGCCACCGCCGCCTTCGCTTTCGCTGTCGGAGGTAATGCCATCCACATATTGCGGGCGACCGCGGGCTTTCCAGTCCTGAACCACGGCGTGGACTTCCTGGTCGCGCACAAACGCCCCGTGGACGCGCACCGGCGTGGTAGAGTTCGGCCCGGAGTAAAGCATATCCCCCATACCCAGCAGCGATTCCGCGCCGCCCTGATCGAGAATGGTACGTGAGTCAATTTTACTCGACACGGTAAAGGCGATGCGCGTCGGGATGTTGGCCTTAATCAGGCCGGTAATAACATCTACCGACGGACGCTGTGTCGCCAGCACCAGGTGGATCCCCGCCGCGCGCGCTTTCTGCGCCAGGCGAGCGATCAGCTCTTCCACCTTTTTGCCGACGGTCATCATCAGATCGGCGAATTCATCCACCAGCACCACGATGTACGGCAGTTTTTCCAGCACCGGATGTACGGCGTCCATGCTGTCGCCAGGCTTCCAGTACGGATCCGGGATCGGACGTCCCATGCGCGCGGCTTCGGCGATCTTCTCGTTGTAGCCCGCGAGGTTACGCACGCCCAGCGCCGACATCAGCTTGTAGCGGCGCTCCATCTCATTGACGCTCCAGCGCAGCGCATTGGCGGCGTCTTTCATGTCGGTGACCACTTCCGTCAGCAGGTGCGGAATTCCTTCGTAGACCGACAGCTCGAGCATTTTCGGGTCGATCATAATGAAACGCACATCTTCCGGCTGCGCCTTGTAGAGCATGCTGAGGATCATGGCGTTGACGCCAACAGACTTACCGGAACCGGTGGTACCGGCCACCAGCAGATGCGGCATTTTCGCCAGATCGGCTACTACCGGATCGCCAGCGATGTCTTTACCCAACACCACGGTGAGCGGAGATGGGTTATCACGGAACTTGGCGTTGTCGAGCACTTCACGCAGGTAGACGGTCTGGCGTTTTTTATTCGGCAGCTCAAGCCCGACATACGGTTTGCCCGGGATCACCTCCACCACGCGCACGGCGACCGTTGACAGCGATCGCGCCAGGTCCCGTGACAGGTTAGAGATCCGTGCGGCCTTAACGCCAGGCGCCAGATTCAGTTCGAAGCGGGTGATCACCGGCCCCGGTGAGTAGTTCACCACATCCGCTTTAATGCGGAAATCAGCGAGTCGCGCTTCCACCAGGCGTGCCATCTGCTCGAGAGCAAAGGTATCCACCGGCTCGACTTCACTCGGCGGCGGGGTAAGCAGATCCAGCGACGGCAGTGGCGTGGTCGGCTTTTGCAGCGGTCGACTATCGCCATTGCGCATCAGCAGCGGGTGGATCAGGCTCTCCTGCGGCGCAGGGGCGGCAGGCTGATGCCCCTGAGGGGCAACCGGTTGTTGCGGCTGTACGGGCTGCGACGCAGTCGGATAGGACTGCGGCTGCGGCGGCACAGGCTGATGGTGTATCGGCTGATGCTGCGCAGGTTGATAACCCTGCTGCGGAGCGGCCGCCGGTTGTTGATAGCGCTGGGCCGGCTGCTGCGGCTGGACTTCCGGCGTCGGCGTAAACAGCGGTTCGCTCGGGCCGTCATTGACCAACGTTTTCATCGGCGAGAATTCATAATCTGCCGGCGAGAACGGGTTGGCGCCCGGCGGCTGCTCGGTAGCGTACCGCTGCTGCTGGGTAGCGGCAAACTGACGCGCCAGCTCCGCTTCCGCCGCGGCGTCGGCCTCATCGTCATCAGTCGCGTTATCGTCTTCCCAGCGATGACCGTAGCGCTGCTGCTGGGTGGCGGCGAACTGGCGAGCCAGTTCATCCTGCTCCATAGCATCCGCTTCCTCATCCGAGAGCAGCTCATCATCATAATGCGGATCGCGCTCCGCCTGCCGCGCGCGCTGTTCCGCCTCCCGCTGCGACGGTAGCTTGATGCCGTAGGAGGCCAGTTCCCGACGCGTAGGAACACGCACGCGATTGGGCCGCGGTAGTTTTGGACCGATGCCCTCTTTCACCTGAACCCGTGGGCCGCTGGACGCCGGGCTGAACAATGGCGTAGCCGCAGCGGATGCGGCAGTGGACGAGGTTGTTGCCGCCGCGCCGCCGCTGGCGGCGGTAGCCTGATGCACCCCAGCCGCTACCGCAGAGACTACGGTTGTCTCCACTGGCGGTTTGGACGCAGTGGTCGGCGGCGTCAGCGGTTTAGTGGCAATCGGACTTTCCGGCTCAGGAATTGGCTGATACCAGGAGGCCAACAGCTCGCGTTCGCGCGCCCGCTTCTCTTCCACTTCCTCGAAATAATAGAGCGGCGGACGTTTCACTTCCTCCTGCACGACCTCGGGCTCTGGCTCCGGTGGGGGAACTGGCGCGCTTTGCGGCTGATACGCCGCTGGCTCCGGCTGATACGGCTGCGGCGCGGGCTGGCCGGCATGCGGATCGTAAGCTGGCTGCTGATAGGTCTGAGGCGCAGGCTGACCGGCATAGGGATCGTAAGCCGGCTGCTGATAGGTCTGAGGCGCAGGCTGACCGGCATAGGGATCGTAAGTTGGCTGCTGATACGGCGCTGGCTCAGGCTGATAGGCCTGCGGCGCAGGTTGACCGGCACGCGGATCGTAAACCGGCTGTTGATACGGCGCTGGCTCAGGCTGATACGCCTGCGGTGCGGTTTGCCCCGCTGGCGGCTGATAAGCAGCCTGCTGGAACGGAGCGGGTTCAGGCTGATAGGCCTGCTGCGGCGGATAGCTGGCTTCCGGCTGATAAGCTGGCGCAGCGCCGTGATGGCCCACCGGTGATTCTGCCCACGCCTGCGGCGCGGCAGTAGCCGCCGCCGCTGCGCTTACCGGCTCAGCGATACTGTGGCCATTCAACAACGGATCGTAAGGGTCGAAATCGCCCGGGCGCACGGCGCTGGCGCCGGAGAACAGCCCATCATCCTCTGCGGGACGCGCGGCGCTGGCGCCGGAAAACAGTACATCGTCGGCGGCAACAGGCGCCCCGCTGGCGCTGTATTGCACCACCTCTTCGCCGTCATCCATCCGTTTGCCGGAGAAAAGCGCAGCGTCGGTTTTACGCCCCATAGGGTTGGTAAACTTCTCGGCCAGACGCTTACGCCGCGCCAGCGCGCTGCGTAAGATACGGGCGCGACGCGATTCCTGCGGCCTGGCCGCCTCTTCGTCGTCGTACTCTTCCTCGTCGTCTTCGTATTCGCCTTCATCGACCCAGGTATCATCCCGACGGGTACGGTTGCTGGCAAAGGTGAGAACGGACAGGATGCCGCCGCCCAGCTTTTCCGCAATGCTGACCCACGACCAGCCGGTGAACAGCGTCAGCCCGGCCGCCCAGATACACAACAGGGCGATGGTGCCGCCGCTGCTGTGCAGCAGGGGTTGCAGCGTGGTGCTCAGCAGGCTGCCGATCACCCCGCCGGAGGCGAAGTACCAGATATCATCGGCGTTAATCGCCGCCAGACCACAGGAGGTCAGGATCAGGGCTAACGCACCGATGAGGCGAAGGGAAACGGCAAAATAATCAATGTATTCGTCGTTTTCCTGATGCCGCCAGGCAAACCAGCATCCGCCGATGATGATCACCGGGATGGTGTAGGCCATGACGCCAAAAATGAAAAAGAGGGTATCGGCAAGCCACGCGCCGGGGGCGCCGCCTAAATTATGAATAGGCTCATGCCATGCCGTTTGCGACCAGCTGGGGTCCGAGGGGTTAAAGCTCAGTAGTGCCGCCATCAGCCAGATGGCGAAGAGGGAGCAAAGGATGAGCATCGCCTCAAGGAGTCGGCGCCCGCTGCTGAGTTTGGTTAGTTTGACTTCTTTGTCTTCGGTGTATTCCTGGCTCAAGAAAGGCTCTCCAGGTATCAGGCTGTTTCCTGCCTGCTGCTAAAACGGACAACAGCGCCGGGTCTCCCCGGCACTGTTGCTGTATGGATTAACAGGAGTGTAATCAAACTACGTCGAGTTTGCACCTGTTCCGTGTTAGCGCGTCTTAATAACCAGACGATTACTTTGCTTGACTTCTTCCATTACCACGTAGGTACGGGTGTCGTTAACGCCCGGCAGGCGCAGCAAGGTCTCGCCCAGTAATTTACGATACGCTGACATATCCGGTACACGGGTTTTCAACAGATAGTCGAAATCACCGGAAACCAGATGACACTCTTGAATTTCTTCAAGTTTTTGCACTGCGGCGTTAAATTGCTCAAACACATCCGGTGCGCCACGATTCAGAGTAATCTCAACAAATACCAGAAGTGATGCATCCAGATAATGCGGGTTGAGCAGCGCCGTATAGCCCTGAATAAAACCCTGTCTTTCAAGACGACGCACACGCTCAAGGCAAGGCGTCGGAGAAAGTCCCACCCGTTTAGAAAGCTCGACGTTAGAAATTCGCCCATCTTTTTGCAATTCATTCAGGATGTTACGATCAATGCGGTCGAGATCTTTGCCAGGGCGCTTCTTGCTATCTACCATTATTATTGTCTCTCTGTATTCCTTCCCTACTCCTGTTCCGGCTCTGAGCCTTCACTGCCAGAGCCCATCCTGTTATCACCCGTACGACATTGGGTAACCCAGGGGTACGTGAGAAGCCCGTTGCCTGACGGCAGTCACCGACATCACGCATGGCGTCTGTCCACACCATGCGTAGATTTCGTTAACCCGGATAAAAATGGCATTTGCGTGCATGAAAATTCGCCGCACGCTAAATACTGCTTTTCTTCTTCCTTGAATGTTTTCGCAAAAGCACAGGTGATTGTCAAAGCAAAACATCGATTTTTAGTACAAGATGCCAGATATTCATCATCCGCCCTGGTTGATTCTCATTTTTTCGTCTTATAATTGTCCCGCCGACAGTAGAAATAGTTATATTCCTTGCCGGGAAAATCACCAATTCATTGGCAGCTTCTATTGCACACATCGTTAACAAAATCGCTGTGCTCTTTTTTTACGACAACAAATTCCCTACAATCCCAGCCCAATGTATGCCAATTATTATGGGGATCTCATGGGCACAGCCAAACACAGTAAACTGCTTATCCTTGGTTCTGGACCTGCGGGATACACCGCGGCGGTCTATGCCGCACGCGCCAACCTGCAGCCGGTGCTGATCACCGGGATGGAAAAAGGCGGTCAGCTGACCACCACGACGGAAGTGGAAAACTGGCCAGGCGATCCGAACGATCTCACCGGTCCGCTGCTGATGGAGCGCATGCACGAGCATGCCGCAAAATTTGAAACCGAGATCATTTTCGACCATATCAGCCGCGTCGATTTGCAAAACCGCCCGTTCCGTCTGACAGGCGACAGCGGCGAGTACACCTGTGACGCGCTGATCATCGCCACCGGCGCTTCCGCCCGTTACCTGGGCCTGCCTTCCGAAGAAGCCTTCAAAGGCCGCGGCGTTTCCGCGTGCGCTACCTGCGACGGATTCTTCTATCGCAACCAGAAAGTGGCGGTGATCGGCGGCGGCAACACCGCAGTGGAAGAGGCTCTGTATCTGTCGAATATCGCCTCTGAGGTACACCTGATCCACCGTCGCGATTCCTTCCGTGCGGAAAAAATCCTCATCAAACGCCTGATGGATAAAGTGGCAAGCGGCAACATCGTGCTGCATACCGAGCGTACCCTCGAAGAGGTGACCGGCGACCAGATGGGCGTCAGCGGCCTGCGCCTGCGCGATACCAAAAACAGCGACAATGTCGAGTCCCTGGAAGTGGCTGGTTTATTTGTCGCCATCGGCCACAGCCCGAACACCGCCATCTTTGAAGGCCAGCTGGAGCTGGAGAACGGCTACATCAAAGTGCAGTCCGGTATCCACGGCAATGCGACCCAGACCAGCATCCCGGGCGTGTTCGCCGCCGGCGATGTCATGGACCATATCTATCGTCAGGCCATCACTTCTGCGGGCACCGGCTGCATGGCGGCGCTGGATGCGGAGCGTTACCTCGACGGTTTGGCTGACGCTTGCAAATAATCTTTACAAGTCAGTAACAAAGGTAAAGAAGGCGACGAAAAGTCGCCTTTATTTTTGCTGCGATGTAACATTGCCGTGCCCAATACTCCGATAACGACACCTGCAAAGCGCGCAATGAATAAAACCCGTCAACAAGAGTTAACCCGCTGGTTAAAACAGCAAAGCATTATCTCCCGTCGCTGGTTGATGATTTCCCGCCTGCTTGGCGTGGCGAGCGGTCTGCTGATCGTGGCGCAGGCCTGGTTCCTGGCGCGGATCCTGCACCGGATGGTGATGGAGAATATTCCAGCGACCGCCCTGCTGCTGCCGCTCACGCTGCTGGTGCTGATCTTTGTACTACGCGCCTGGGTGGTCTGGCTGCGTGAGCGGGTCGGCTTTCAGGCCGGGCAGCATATTCGCTATGAAATTCGCCGCCAGGTTCTTGACCGCCTCCAGCAGGCAGGCCCGGCGTGGATCCAGGGCAAACCGGCCGGCAGCTGGGCAACGCTTATTCTTGAGCAAATCGACGACATGCACGACTATTATGCCCGCTACCTGCCCCAGATGACGCTGGCGGCCTGCGTACCGCTGCTGATCGTTATTACTATTTTTCCGATTAACTGGGCCGCCGCGCTGATCCTTCTCGGCACCGCCCCGCTGATCCCGCTTTTCATGGCGCTGGTCGGGATGGGCGCCGCCGACGCCAACCGGCGTAACTTCCAGGCGCTGGCCCGCCTCAGCGGCCACTTCCTCGACCGCCTGCGCGGCATGGAAACCCTGCGTATTTTTCATCGCGGTCAGGCAGAAACCGATAATATTCGCGACGCCTCGCAGGATTTTCGCCAACGCACCATGGAAGTCCTGCGTCTGGCCTTCCTCTCCTCCGGGGTTCTGGAGTTTTTCACCTCCCTCTCCATTGCGCTGGTAGCGGTGTATTTTGGCTTTTCTTACCTTGGCGAGCTGAACTTCGGCCACTATGGCGCGGGCGTCACGCTGATGGCGGGATTCCTGACGCTGATCCTCGCCCCGGAATTTTTCCAGCCGTTACGTGACCTGGGTACCTTCTACCATGCCAAAGCTCAGGCCGTGGGCGCCGCAGACAGCCTGAAAACGTTTATGGAAACGCCGCTGACCCAGGTAGAGCGTGGCGAGAAAACGTTAAATGACAACGATCTGATTAGCGTGGAAGCGCGCGACCTGGTGATCAAATCTCCGGAAGGTAAAGTTCTGGCGGGGCCGCTTAATTTTGCGCTGCCCGCCGGCGCTCGCGTGGTGCTGGTCGGCCAGAGCGGATCCGGGAAAAGCTCTTTGCTGAATACACTGCTCGGCTTTCTGCCCTATGAGGGGTCGCTGATGGTCAACGGCGTAGAGCTGCGCGAGCTGGACGCTGAGCGCTGGCGCCGCCTGCTGAGCTGGGTAGGACAGAATCCGCAGTTGCCTGCCGCCACGCTGCGGGAAAACGTGCTGCTGGCGTGGCCCGAAGCTAGCGAAGCACAGCTTAGGCTGGCGCTGGACAAGGCCTGGGTCAGCGAGTTTATCGCCCTGCTGCCGCAGGGGATCCATACCGCCGTAGGCGATCAGGCGGGGCGTCTGTCGGTAGGCCAGGCGCAGCGTATCGCGGTCGCCCGCGCGCTGTTGGTGCCGTGCCGCCTGCTGCTGCTGGATGAACCTGCCGCCAGCCTTGACGCCCATAGCGAACAGCGAGTCATGCAGGCCCTGACCCACGCCTCCAGTGAGCAAACCACGCTGCTGGTCACCCATCAGCTTGAGGGGCTGGCCGACTGGGACGACGTCTGGGTGATGCAGGACGGACAGATTATCGAACAAGGCGACTACGCCACGCTGGCCCGTGCTGGTGGGGTCTTCTCGGCGCTGCTGGCCCATCGTCAGGAGGAGATTTAAATGCGCGCACTTTTACCCTATCTGGCGCTCTATAAACGCCATAAATGGATGCTGCTGCTTGGCGTCGTGCTGGCCATTGTGACCCTGCTGGCCAGCATCGGCCTGCTGACGCTCTCCGGCTGGTTCCTCTCCGCCTCAGCGGTGGTGGGCGTCGCCGGGATCTACAGTTTTAACTATATGCTGCCTGCCGCGGGCGTTCGCGGCGCGGCAATTATCCGTACCGCCGGGCGCTACTTTGAGCGCCTGGTCAGCCACGACGCTACCTTTCGCGTGCTGCAGCACCTGCGCGTTTTCACCTTCAGCAAACTGCTCCCCCTCTCTCCGGCGGGGCTGGCGCGCTTTCGCCAGGGTGAGCTGCTCAACCGGGTGGTAGCCGACGTTGACACCCTGGATCATCTCTACCTGCGGGTCATTTCGCCGCTGGTCGGCGCGCTGGTGGTGATTGTGGTCGTCACCTGCGGATTAAGTCTGCTCGACGTCACCCTCGCGCTGACGCTCGGCGGTATCATGCTGGCGACCCTGCTGGTTATGCCGCCGCTGTTCTATCGCGCAGGTAAGCCAGCCGGCGAAAGTATGACGCAGCTGCGCGGCCAGTATCGCCAACAGCTCACCGCCTGGCTGCAGGGTCAGGCGGAGCTGATGGTATTTAACGCCAGCGACCGCTACCGCGCACAAATGGAAAAGACCGAGCTGAGCTGGCAGGATGCACAGCGGCGCCAGGCCGAGCTGACCGCGCTTTCGCAGGCGGTAATGCTGTTAATCGGTGGCATCGCCGTGGTGGCCATGCTCTGGCTGGCCTCAGACGGCGTCGGCGGCAATAGTCAGCCCGGGGCGCTGATCGCGCTATTCGTATTCTGCGCGCTGGCGGCTTTTGAAGCCCTGGCGCCAGTCACTGGCGCTTTCCAGCATTTAGGCCAGGTGATGGCCTCCGCGCGGCGGATCTCGCAGATTACCGACCAGCAGCCGGAGGTCACCTTTGTCGAAGATGAAGCCAGTCCGCCAGCGCAGGTGGCCCTAACGCTTCAGGAGGTCACCTTCCGCTATCCTCAGCAGCCCTCCCCTGCCCTGGAGAATATTTCCCTGCAGATTGCCGCCGGAGAGCACATCGCCATTCTTGGCCGGACCGGCTGCGGAAAATCGACGCTGTTGCAGTTGCTTACCCGCGCCTGGGACCCGTCACAGGGAGAGATTCTGCTCAACAATCAGCCGCTCTCCGGCCTCAGCGAAGCCACTCTGCGGCAGGCAATGAGCGTAGTGCCGCAGCGCGTGCACCTGTTCAGCGCCACCCTGCGCGACAACCTGCTGCTGGCGGCGCCTGAAGCGGATGACGCTCATCTCAGCGCTACCCTTGAGAAGGTGGGCCTCGAAAAACTGCTGCAAGATGGTGGTCTTAACGGCTGGCTGGGCGAAGGCGGGCGTCAGCTCTCCGGCGGCGAACTGCGCCGACTGGCCATTGCCCGCGCGCTGCTCCACGATGCGCCGCTGATGCTGCTCGATGAACCGACAGAAGGTCTGGATGCGGCCACCGAAAGCCAGATCCTGCATCTGTTGGCAGATGTCATGCGCGACAAAACCGTGCTGATGGTGACCCATCGCCTGCGGGGCCTGGCGGGTTTTAATCAGATAATAGTCATGGACAACGGCCAGATAATTGAGCAAGGTAGTCACGCGGAGCTGCTCGCTAAACAGGGCCGGTACTTCCAGTTTAAACAGCGTCTGTAGGCTATTCTATTATCTAATTTTTGCTGATGCGTATTGAGGTTAAAATGCGTCTGGTTCAGCTCTCCCGGCACTCTATCGCCTTCCCCTCTCCGGAAGGCGCCTTGCGAGAACCTAATGGCCTGCTGGCGCTCGGCGGCGATCTGAGCCCCGCGCGGCTGCTGATGGCCTATCAGCGTGGTATTTTTCCCTGGTTTTCCCCTGGCGACCCGATCCTCTGGTGGTCGCCCGACCCCCGGGCGGTACTTTGGCCAGAGCAATTCCATCTCAGCCGCAGCATGAAGCGCTTTCATCAGCGTTCGCCCTACCGGGTCACGCTCAACCACGCCTTTGGCGAAGTGATTGAGGGCTGCGCCAGCGATCGTGACGAAGGCACCTGGATAACCAGCAGTATCGTTCGCGCCTATCACCAGCTGCATGAGCTGGGTCATGCCCACTCCATTGAAGTCTGGCAGGAGAATACCCTGGTGGGAGGAATGTACGGCGTAGCGCAGGGAGCGCTGTTTTGCGGCGAATCGATGTTTAGCCGGGCGGAAAATGCCTCCAAAACCGCGCTGCTGGTATTTTGCCAGGACTTTGCGCACAGCGGCGGTAAATTAATTGACTGTCAGGTACTGAACAACCATACCGCGTCATTAGGCGCAGTGGATATTCCCCGCCGCGATTATCTGGACTATCTGTCGGTATTACGCGGCTACCGACTGCCCGAGCGATTTTGGGTGCCGCGGGTGCTATTTCCTGGCGGATAATAAAATGTTTTCAGCACATTTTGCGTCAGGATGGTATAATTGCGCGGTAGAGTAGCTTCTGCCTGTTGCCCCGCCGCCGTTTGGGAATAATAAGAGTCAGATAACGCCCATCGTTCTGTCACTCCCCTTTACGTTTGCGCCTGTCACGCGGCATGGCCGTGTGTGTCCCGGGCAATGCGCCAAAACTACTTCGGCGATTCATACCCGTCATATTTCCGTAGCCGCTGCGCTGACTATGCGCCTTGCGGCAAGGTGAATGATTCAGGGTAGATACGTAAAACTTTACTTACATGATGAACTTCGGCATTATCTTGCCGGTTCAAAACTACGGTAGTGATACCCCAGAGGACTAGATGGCCAAAGAAGACAATATTGAAATGCAGGGCACCGTACTTGAAACGTTGCCTAACACTATGTTCCGCGTAGAACTGGAAAACGGTCACGTGGTAACCGCGCATATCTCCGGTAAAATGCGTAAAAACTACATCCGCATTCTGACGGGCGACAAAGTGACTGTTGAGCTGACCCCGTACGACCTGAGCAAAGGCCGCATTGTCTTCCGTAGTCGCTGATTGT
>ERZ1026999.534-NODE-534-length-17156-cov-8.070405_pt1 | contig 17156 bp, 20 predicted proteins | sample MGYA00519453_ERZ1026999 | MGnify/ENA primary metagenome ERZ1026999 (study PRJEB26926, sample SAMN06164453) | human gut metagenome | biome: ENVO:00009003; feature: ENVO:2100002; material: ENVO:00002003 | host: Homo sapiens | place: USA | collected 2012 ...
CTGTCACGCAGGGGGTCGCGGGTTCGAGTCCCGTCCGTTCCGCCACTTATTAAGAAGCCTCGAGTTAACGCTCGAGGTTTTTTTTCGTTTGTATTTCTATTATTGCCAAAATCGCAAAAATCCTCTGCGTTTTACGCCATTTTTCCACAACAGTCTGAAGCCCATAATCACCTCAGTTAACGAAAATAGCATTAAAAGAGGCATATTATGGCTATCCCTGCATTTGGTTTAGGCACTTTCCGTCTGAAAGACGACGTTGTTATTTCATCTGTGAAAACGGCGCTTGAACTTGATTATCGCGCAATTGATACCGCACAAATCTATGATAACGAAGCCGCAGTAGGTCAGGCGATTGCAGAAAGTGGCGTGCCACGTCATGAACTCTACATCACCACTAAAATCTGGATTGAAAATCTCAGCAAAGACAAATTGATCCCGAGTCTGAAAGAGAGCCTGCAAAAATTGCGTACCGATTATGTTGATCTGACGCTAATCCACTGGCCGTCACCAAGCGATGAAGTCTCTGCTGAAGAGTTTATGCAGGCGCTGCTGGAAGCCAAAAAACAAGGGCTGACGCGTGAGATCGGTATTTCCAACTTCACGATCCCATTGATGGAAAAAGCGATTGCTGCTGTTGGCGCTGAAAACATCGCTACTAACCAGATTGAACTCTCTCCTTATCTGCAAAACCGTAAAGTGGTCGCCTGGGCTAAACAGCACGGTATCCATATTACTTCCTATATGACTCTGGCGTATGGCAATGCACTGAAAGATAAGGTTATTGCTCGTATTGCAGCTAAACACAATGCGACTCCGGCTCAAGTGATTCTGGCGTGGGCTATGGGGGAAGGTTACTCAGTAATTCCTTCTTCTACTAAACGTGAAAACCTGGAGAGTAATCTTAAGGCACAAAATTTACAGCTTGATGCCGAAGATAAAAAAGCGATCGCCGCACTGGATTGCAACGACCGCCTGGTTAGCCCGGAAGGTCTGGCTCCTGAATGGGATTAAGCCTCTCTGACAGCTCCTCCGGGAGCTGTTTTTACATGCTCGCTAAGGAAATCGATAAAAGCCCGGATGCGCGTACTTACCGCACGGTCGCTGTAATAGACTGCACTGAATGGCATTTCCACTGGCAACACTTTATCTGCCATTAACTCCACCAATTCTCCGCGAGCGATTTCTTTGTCGATCATGTAGTCGGACAAACACGCAATCCCGTTGCCACTCAGGCAAAGCTGTTTCAGTGTTTCCCCACTATTGGATGACAAACCGTACTTCACCTCATGTAATTGTCCATCGCTACAGGCTATCGGCCAGGTATTGAGGGAAGCGGGTTCAGTGAATCTCAGGCAAATATGTTGCTTTAAATCGTCGATCGTTTCTGGCTTCCCGTAGCAGGAAATATAATCGGGGGAGGCGATAATTTTTCGATAACTGTTAAATAACGGCCTGGCACGTAAGCTGGAATCCGTTAACGTACCGGCGCGTATCGCGACATCCACTTTTCTTTCGATCAAATTAATAATCGTTTCGGAGGAGACTAGCGATAAAGTGACTTCCGGATAGCGTTCACGAAAAGGCTTAATCAACGGCATCAGAAAGTGCAGCACCACTGGAGTTGCGGCATCGATCCGTAACAGTCCACGCGGTGTATTACGCGTCTCCATAATTTCTGATTCTGCCGCTGCCATCTCCTGCAAAATTGACTGTACGCGACGAAAATAACGCTCGCCTTCTTCCGTCAGGCTAAGTTGCCGCGTGGTCCGATTAAGCAGGCTAACGCCAAGTTTCATCTCCAGCTTTTTCACCGCCCGGCTTACCGCTGAGTTTGCTTGCCCTAATTGTTCCGCTGCCCGGCTAAAGCTGCCGCTTTCGACGACTGAAACAAAAATGGCGAGTTCTTCCGACGTGGCTTTCATTTTTGCTCCTGTTGCAAAATAGAAGAGATATTTTGAATTTATTTGTCATTAAACCATCAGGATGCGAGATATGCCATCCGATTTAATGTTCTCAATAATGAGCAAAATCCTGACCGGTGTAAGCACTTGCTTACATAACAATATACAATTGCTCGTTGAAAGAGTGAGCTAAAATCCCTATAACAGTAGAACCCTCCCGAGTGCGGAAGGGTTGACGTGATAGAGGTTTCAAAGTCAAAAGTGCGAAAAAACACCTATGCCATGCGCTATGTTGCCGGACAACCTGCGGAAAGGATCTTACCGCCGGGGTCTTTTGCGAGCATCGGCCAGGCATTACCACCTGGAGAACCGTTAAGTACCGAAGAGCGTATTCGGATCCTGGTGTGGAACATATACAAACAGCAACGCGCTGAATGGTTGTCGGTATTAAAGAACTACGGCAAAGATGCACATCTGGTGTTATTGCAGGAAGCGCAGACAACGCCAGAGTTAGTACAGTTTGCGACCGCTAACTATCTTGCCGCCGATCAGGTACCCGCTTTCGTACTGCCACAACATCCTTCTGGCGTAATGACCCTTTCGGCGGCGCATCCAGTGTATTGCTGCCCGTTACGTGAACGAGAACCCATTTTGCGTCTGGCGAAGTCGGCCCTGGTGACGGTCTATCCCTTACCTGACACTCGCCTGTTGATGGTGGTTAATATACACGCCGTCAATTTCAGTCTGGGCGTGGATGTCTATAGTAAGCAGTTACTTCCTATTGGCGATCAGATAGCTCACCACAGCGGCCCGGTCATTATGGCGGGAGATTTCAATGCCTGGAGCCGTAGAAGGATGAACGCGTTATATCGCTTTGCGCGGGAAATGTCGCTGCGCCAGGTGCGTTTTACTGATGATCAGCGCCGTCGGGCGTTTGGCCGCCCGCTCGATTTTGTTTTCTACCGTGGTCTGAACGTCAGCGAAGCTTCTGTACTGGTTACGCGCGCTTCCGATCACAATCCGCTACTCGTTGAATTCAGTCCCGGCAAGCCTGATAAATAAGGTATGTCAGGTCTGCCACAGGGCAGACCAACGTTTGGCGCTGCCCTTTTATACTCAAATAACAAAAGGACAGCGCAATGACAACACAATCCCACCATGACCACGTAGAAAAGCAGTTTAGCTTTCAAGCCAGCGAATATCTGACCAGTACCGTACATGCATCCGGACGAGATTTACAGCGCCTGGCGGTGCGTCTGGCTGATTATCCTGATGCAAGTGTACTTGATATGGGCTGCGGAGCAGGGCATGCCAGCTTTGTCGCTGCGCAAAACGTGAGCACGGTGGTGGCGTATGACTTATCTGCCCATATGCTGGATGTCGTGGCACAAGCTGCCGAAGCCCGGCAACTGAAAAATATCACCACCCGCCAGGGTTATGTCGAAAGCCTGCCATTTGCCGATAACGCATTTGATATTGTTATCAGCCGTTATTCTGCCCATCACTGGCATGATGTTGGTGCAGCACTGCGTGAAGTGAACCGGATATTGAAACTTGGCGGTAAGCTGATTGTGATGGACGTAATGTCTCCGGGCCACCCAGTGCGCGACATCTGGTTACAGACGGTAGAAGCATTACGCGATATATCTCACACACGGAACTACGCCAGCGGTGAGTGGTTGACGTTAATCAGTGAAGCCAATCTGATAGTTGATAATTTAATTACAGATAAGTTACCGCTGGAATTTTCTTCATGGGTAGCGAGAATGCGTACGCCAGAAGCGTTAGTAGACGCTATTCGCATTTACCAACAGAGCGCATCGACAGAGGTGAAAACGTATTTTGCCTTGCAGAATGATGGCTCTTTCACCAGTGATATCATCATGCTAGAAGCACATAAAGCGGCATAAATAAAAAAGGCACCGGGGGAATCGGTGCCTTTTTTATTATCTGGTTTGTCAGGAATCTGGCATGTTGTTGTTTTTCACAAACAACGTCAGCTTATCGCCTGGTTGCAGATTCGCAGTGTCGCTGTTCCAGCGCATTACATCTTTGATGTTCACGCCGTGGCGTTTAGCAATGCTTGAAAGCGAATCGCCTTTGCGCACACGATACGTAATGCTATCGCTGTTGTTTGCCAGTCGCTGTGCGCTACTGCCTGCACCAATCGTCAAACTTTGGCCTGGCTTCAGCTTAGATCCGCGCAGTTTGTTCCACTGCTGCAAATCTTTGGTGCTTACGCCGAGACGTGAAGCGATACTTGAAAGCGTGTCGCCAGAGCGTACGGTGTAAACACGGCTGTTAAGCGGCGTATTGTCGGCAACCAGCGTCGACTGTACAGCAGCAATTTCGCCTGAAGCCAGAGATTCACGCAGTTGATCTGCATGCTTCTTTGGCACCATCACGTACTGCGGACCACTTGCGCCCAGCGTGGAGCCTTTCACGCCTGCGTTGAATGTCTTCAGCTTGCTGACGGAAATCCCCGCCATATCTGCAACCTTCGCCATTTCAACCGGGCTGCTCAGGTGCACACGCGCCAGAGCACGGCTTTCATCGGTCGTTGGCAGACGTACGCCATAACGCTTGCTGTTTTTGAGAATATCACTCAATGCCAGCATTTTAGGCACGTACTGCTTCGTTTCCTGCGGCAACGGTAACGACCAGAAGTCCGTGGATTTCCCACGCGCTTTGTTCGTTTTAATTGCCTTCATGACCCGACCTTCGCCGCTGTTATAAGCCGCTACGGTCAGAAGCCAGTCGCCGTCAAACATCTTGTTCAGACGCTGCATCATGTTCAGCGCGGCAGTTGTTGAAGCAACAACATCGCGACGCGCGTCATAATTGCGTGTCTGTTTCAAACCATAATTGCGCCCCGTGCTCGGAATGATCTGCCAGATGCCCGCGGCATTGGCGCCAGACGTTGCGTGAGGATCAAAAGCGCTCTCCACTATGGGTAGTAGTACCAGTTCCATAGGCATGTTACGTTTTTTAACTTGCCCGGCTATCCAGTACATATACGGCTCTGCCCGTAAAGTTACATCGTGGAGATAGCTCTTATTGCGTAAATATTTCTGTTTCTGTTCGCGAATCCGGTCGTTTTCCGGAATTCCCATCTTTAGCTCGTCGCCAATGAAAGCCCACAAGTCACCATCTGGCGCGATAGACGTCCCATCGTCCATCCATCGTGCCTGACTTGTAAACTTTGCTGCTTCCCCTTGACCAGCTGCAGAAAGGCTCTGTGCGTGCTGTTGAACGTTGCCGGTACTCTGGCAACCCACGAGCAGGACAGAGGCGAGTAATATCGCTTTTGCCTTCATGTGTGTGTCAATAGTTGCTTAAAAGACGACCGATCATAACGGCGAACGGAGCCGATGACAAGAAAGTTTTATCAGAACCTATCTTTCTTTGACCTTAACCATGCAAAACGTTCTTCAGGTTGTTGCAATAATGTTTCTTCATTAATTACATTAATTAAATCAATATTTTCCGTTCTTAAAAAAACATTAATTTGCCGCTCATTTTTCAGAATTACGGGTAGTGTTATTTGATTTTTTGCCCGTAACTCCTTAACTTTACGATAATAATCATTTATGGACAAATCGTGCGGAAGAATACTCAAAGCAAACTTCATATTTGATAAGGTATATTCATGAGCACAACATACCAATGTATCGTCAGGTAACGCACTTAACTTTTTAAGTGATTGATACATTTGTGATGGTGTCCCTTCAAACAACCGACCACACCCACCAGAAAACAGCGTGTCGCCGCAAAATAGATAAGGTTTACTGAAGTAACAGATATGTCCTAAAGTGTGACCCGGTGTGGCAATTACACTAAATTCATGCCCCAAAACGAAGGCAGTTTCGCTATCTTTGACTACCTGTGTTGTTCCCTTATCTTGTGTCTCTTGTGGACCATACACCACAATTTGCGGAAACTTTTTCACCAGTTCTTTTACGCCGCCAACGTGATCGTGGTGATGGTGGGTGAGAAATATGGCCTCCGGTTGCCAGTTATTGGCGGCAATGGCGTTTAATACTGGCTCTGCGTCTCCGGGATCGACAATCAGGCAGCGACCTGCTTCATCATTCAAAACCCAGATGTAATTGTCATCAAAGGCGGGAATACTGTTAAGATTCATAGATTACCTCTCAGTGTGAAACGGAAGGTTGTGATGAAACCGGCAAGAGTCCCTCAAACTGTCGTGGCTCCTGATTGCTGGGGCGATTTGCCCTGGGGAGAGCTTTATCGCAAGGCGCTGGAGCGTCAGCTCAACCCGTGGTTCACTAAAATGTATGGTTTTCATCTGCTTAAGATTGGCAATTTAAGCGCAGAAATCAATTGCGAAGCGTGCGCGGTTTCTCATCAAGTGAATGTTTCTGCGCAAGGAATGCCCGTCCAGGTGCAGGCGGATCCACTTCATCTTCCTTTTGCCGATAAATCCGTTGATGTTTGTCTACTGGCACATACATTGCCGTGGTGCACTGATCCGCATCGTTTATTGCGTGAAGCCGATCGGGTACTGATTGATGATGGCTGGCTGGTGATTAGTGGCTTCAATCCCATCAGTTTAATGGGATTACGCAAACTTGTGCCGGTATTGCGCAAAACATCGCCCTATAACAGCCGGATGTTCACTCTGATGCGGCAGCTGGACTGGCTCTCTTTGTTGAATTTTGAAGTGCTACACGCCAGCCGTTTCCACGTTCTTCCGTGGAACAAACACGGAGGAAAACTATTGAATGCGCATATTCCTGCGCTTGGTTGCTTACAACTTATTGTTGCCCGGAAACGGACTATTCCTTTAACGCTAAATCCGATGAAACAGAGCAAGAATAAACCGCGAATTCGCCAGGCGGTTGGTGCCACCCGGCAATGTCGTAAACCACAGGCTTAAACTTCGACTTGATAGCCTGTATCTTCCAGTGTGGGATTCATTGCCGCAGCACGAGCCAGTTCATCACAGCGTTCGTTTTCCGGGTGTCCGGCATGGCCTTTAACCCATTCCCATTTGATTTGATGCTGCCCCAGAGCAGCATCAAGACGTTGCCAGAGATCGACATTTTTTACTGGTTTTTTGTCTGCTGTTTTCCAGCCACGTTTTTTCCAGTTATGGATCCACTTGGTGATACCCTGGCGGACATACTGGCTGTCGGTACTCAAAATGACTTCGCAATGTTCTTTTAACGCCTCCAGCGCGACAATAGCGGCCATCAACTCCATACGGTTGTTGGTGGTGCGGGTGTAGCCAGCGCTAAAGGTTTTCTCGCGTCCGCGATAGCGTAAAATAGCGCCGTAACCCCCAGGTCCTGGATTACCCAGACACGAACCATCGGTGAAAATTTCTACCTGTTTAAGCATCTCTGGTAGACTTCCTGTAATTGAATCGAACTGTAAAACGACAAGTCTGACATAAATGACCGCTATGAGCACTGCAATTACACGCCAGATCGTTCTCGATACCGAAACCACCGGTATGAACCAGATTGGTGCGCACTATGAAGGCCACAAGATCATTGAGATTGGTGCCGTTGAAGTGGTGAACCGTCGCCTGACGGGCAATAACTTCCATGTTTATCTCAAACCCGATCGGCTGGTGGATCCGGAAGCCTTTGGCGTACATGGTATTGCCGATGAATTTTTGCTCGATAAGCCCACGTTTGCCGAGGTAGCCGATGAGTTCATGGATTATATCCGCGGCGCGGAGTTGGTGATCCATAACGCAGCGTTTGATATCGGCTTTATGGACTACGAGTTTTCGTTGCTTAAGCGCGATATTCCGAAGACCAATACCTTCTGTAAGGTCACCGATAGCCTTGCGGTGGCGAGGAAAATGTTTCCCGGTAAACGCAACAGCCTCGATGCGTTATGTGCCCGCTACGAAATAGATAACAGTAAACGAACGCTGCATGGGGCATTACTCGATGCCCAGATCCTTGCGGAAGTTTATCTGGCGATGACCGGTGGTCAAACGTCGATGGCTTTTGCGATGGAAGGAGAGACACAACAGCAACAAGGTGAAACAACAATTCAGCGCATTGTGCGTCAGGCAAGTAAGTTACGCGTTGTTTTTGCGACAGATGAAGAGCTTGCAGCACATGAAGCCCGTCTCGATCTGGTGCAGAAGAAGGGCGGAAGCTGCCTCTGGCGGGCATAAATACCTGTAAAAGGCGCTAAAAATAGCGACTTGGGCGATTTTTGCAGCAAACGATTCAAAAGATGAGAAAAACCGTTGACGAAGGGTGAGGCAATCCGTAATATTCGCCTCGTTCCCAACGGAACACAACGCGGAGCGGTAGTTCAGTCGGTTAGAATACCTGCCTGTCACGCAGGGGGTCGCGGGTTCGAGTCCCGTCCGTTCCGCCACTATTCGAGGCCATGCTGTTGATTAGCATGGCCTTTTATATGCTTGTTTTTTCGGTATGCCATCCAGTATGCCATTGCCGTCCGGCTTGCACTGGCTCACCTGAAATAGCTTCAGACAACTCACTCACCTCTCATCTCGCTGGCAGTGCTCCCGGATTGGTGTCGGGCGATGATGTTGTTCAGCTTATCAATCAGCTCAGGTCGCTTGAATACGATTTGTGCAGTTCCCTTCTGAAAATACTTAATCACAAACATCTCATCCTCATAGTGGTTGCTGTGCCGGTTTTCATGAATATGGTCTCCCAGCCGACGGGTAACGTCAGCGCGGTTGTCGGGAACAGGCTTCCCGTCAAGGATCATCAGCATTCGCTCAAGGTCTGCTAACCGGTCACGCTGTCAGCCATGGTTAAGCCCGAATCCCCACCGGTCGAATTTGACCAGTCCCGTCACAATGATTTTCGCTCCAAACCCGCAGGGCGAATTCGTCTTAAAATTCCAGCTTAATCCTTTGAAAACGTTAATGACGCCACGCTAAAACACCTCACCCTTGTTCAAATGCAGTTGCTTAAAGGTGCTCAGAATATTCGCTTCGCTGACCACCGGAATATCATCCTTTTCTAGGCTGTTGTACCACTGGTTACGGGCCTGAGCGTCCATAATCGACAGCATCCCTGAGCGTTTCATTAAATCCCGCCATTTACCGCGATCGAGATTGCGGGTAATGGCTTTCATCGCTGTTTCAGGCTTCTCCATAAGCCAGCAACCACAGCGAAAATCCTGTTTCATGACCCAGTCCAGGGCGGTTTTTCCGCCGATACTGAGGGTTTGTGTCGAAATATCGTTAATCTGGTGGAGCAATGCTTCAATCTGTGTCAGCGCCGCATTACGTCCGGTGACGATGCGTTCAATACTGGTGGAGCAAATCACATCGGTATGATCGGTTAATACTTCGGGGTTGGTGAGAGTAGGTTCTGACATTATTTATTTCCTTTATACAAAGCAAAGCGCCAGCCGGTGGGGGCTGGCACGTGTATGTGTGTAATGAGTACGGACAGGGAGTTAATCTGTACGGGTCTTTTGCAGACGTTGAAACTGACACAGCTCGCGAACGTCCTGACATGCACGTTCAATCCAGGGAAACAGTACTGCCGAATCTGTTTTATCCTCATCGTTGTCAAAGATAATTCCCGATTCGCAGTCGATATTGTTCGTAAGCGTAAAGCCAATGCCGTCTGTAACTCCTGATCCTTGCAGACTAAATTAGAGCTCCTTCTAAATTAGACGGAGTTCTATTGATGGATAAACCTACAGACTGGCGCTCTGGGACGCGCCGGATATTTTCTAATGAATTTAAGCTTCATATGGTTGAACTGGCTTCGAAACCAAATGCCAATGTTGCACAACTGGCCCGGGAACATGGCGTTGATAACAACCTGATTTTTAAATGGCTACGTCTCTGGCAAAGAGAAGGACGTATTTCTCGTAGAATGCCTCCAACTATTCCATTACGGTAAAATGACACTGGGAAATCCTTCACCAGAGCTGCTCACGGTGTTGATCCGTGAACTGACCGGGAGGGGAAGATGATCTCACTCCCATCAGGTACCCGCATCTGGCTCGTGGCCGGCGTTACCGATATGCGTAAATCCTTCAACGGTCTGGGAGAACAGGTACAACATGTGCTGGATGAGACCCCCTTCTCAGGTCACCTGTTTATCTTTCGTGGCCGACGGGGTGACACTGTTAAAATACTCTGGGCCGATGCTGATGGTCTGTGCCTGTTCACCAAACGCCTGGAGGAAGGCCAGTTTATCTGGCCTGCGGTGCGTGACGGTAAGGTATCCATTACCCGCTCGCAACTGGCAATGCTCCTCGATAAGCTGGACTGGCGTCAGCCAAAAACATTCCGCCTTAACTCACTGACAATGTTGTAAAAAATGCCTGGCCGCATTATAAAAACGGCCATGAGTCAGAAATACCTCATTCGCATTGCAGAACTGGAAAGCCAGCTCCGTCAGAAAGACCAGCAACTGAGTCTGGTTGAAGAGACGAAGACCTTCCTGCGCTCTGCACTGGCACGTGCCGAAGAAAAGATCGAAGAAGATGAACGGGAAATAGAACATCTGCGGGCTCAGATAGAAAAACTGCGCCGGATGCTGTTCGGTACCTGTTCTGAAAAACTGCGTCGTGAAGTTGAACAGGCTGAGGCCCTGCTGAAACAACGCGAACAGGACAGCGATCGTTACAGTGGGCGGGAAGACGATCCACAGGTTCCCCGCCAGTTGCGGCAGTCGCGCCATCGTCGTCCGTTCCCGGCACACCTTCCCCGTGAAATACACCGTCTGGAGTCTGAAGAAAGCTGTTGCCCGGAGTGTGGCGGTGAGCTGGATTATCTGGGGGAAGTCAGTGCAGAACAACTGGAACTGGTGAGCAGCGCTCTGAAAGTGATCCGCACAGAACGGGTAAAAAAAGCCTGTACAAAATGTGACTGCATCGTTGAAGCACCGGCGCCGTCCCGCCGCGATAGAGCGTGGTATCGCGGGCCCCGGATTACTTGCCCGCGTGTTTACGGGAAAATACTGCGAACACCTGCCACTGTATCGTCAGAGTGAAATCTTTGCCCGACAGGGTGTCGAACTGAGCCGTGCATTACTCTCCAACTGGGTTGACGCGTGCTGCCAGTTAATGACGCCGCTGAATGATGCCCTGTATCGTTATGTGATGAATACCCGCAAGCTTCACACTGACGACACACCGGTAAAGGTACTGGCACCGGGCCTGAAAAAGACGAAAACAGGGCGCATCTGGACGTATGTCCGGGATGATCGCAATGCGGGTTCGTCATCTCCTCCGGCGGTCTGGTTCGCGTACTCACCGAACCGGCAGGGGAAACACCCGGAGCAACACCTCCGCCCCTTCCGGGGTATCCTGCAGGCGGATGCGTTCACAGGTTACGACAGGCTGTTCAGTGCCGAACGTGAGGGCGACGCGTTGACGGAAGCAGGATGCTGGGCTCATGCGCGACGCAAAATCCACGATGTATATATCAGTACTAAAAGCGCGACGGCGGAAGAAGCACTGAAACTAATCGGTGAACTGTACGCCATCGAGCACGATATACGCGGGTTACCGGTGTCTGAACGCCTGGCGGTCAGGCAAATGCAGAGTAGACCGCTCCTGACTTCCCTGTATAAGCTGATGCAGGAGAAAGAACACACGTTATCGAAGAAATGTCGTCTGGGAGATGCGTTCCGGTATATCAGGAAGCACTGGGCTGCGTTGTGCAACTTCTGTGATGATGGCCTGGCTGAGGTAGATAATAATGCAGCAGAAAGAGCGCTTCGTGCAGTCTGTCTCGGAAAGAAAAATTCTTATGGCCTTTGTCAAATATTAAGCCCAAAAAGACCTTACGCAGCTCCGGGAGCTTCGTTATATCGCGGATTAAAGAACCTGAAACAGTCAGACTGTATCTTGGATTTTACAAACTCTTATTCGGGGATTTTAGCCCCATGACGATTTACGCAGTGAGCTGGCCTCTTTCTACGTGCAGGTATTAGCGTATTCTGGCTTCCCTGAATTCTTTTACGAGGATCACTCATTCCGTGTCTGACTGCTTCAGGGTTTAATTTTGCTTCTGCTGACTGAATGATGATTGGGCAGCAAGTGCAATATCCCACATAAATCCAGTCAACTCACGAGCCACCGCCGTAATGGCTACTTGTGATTTTTTCCCTTTTGCTGTCAGACTTCGGTAACGAGAACACAATCGTTGTTGAGCTTTCCATGCAATATCTTTGGAATATTGTGTTACAGAATCCGGTCGGTAATATATAAGCCATGCACCAACTTTTGCAGGTGTACGATAAGACCAGGCGGCTTCGTAAAGCAGACGTCTCAGTTCGCTGTTTCCAACTTTTGTTATTCCTCTGGGACGAATACTGTTTCCACTGGAATATTCACCAGGCACCAGTCCCAAAAAAGCCATGAGCTGTTTGGGATTGGAAAATCGCGAAAAATCACCCAGTTCAGCAACCAGAGTTATTGCAATTAGCTGACCAACACCTTTAAGAGCCTGCAACTGGCAGACCAGATTGCACAGAGACCACTCAGGTAACAGGCGAGATATTTCCTGGTCGAGTTGAAGTATGCGATCTTCAATCTGCTCCAGACTTTGACAATAGTGTTGAAAAGCAATCTGTTGAGATGGCTGACTAAATGATTGATTAGCTAACCAGGTTCGGTGTTTTCCTGTCCAGTGCTTTCCAGCATAATGTTTGTCTGTTCGCAATAGCATGCTCAGAATTCGCTGTCGGGCAACTCTGCTGTCTCGTTTAGCTGCTGCACGGGCTCTGATTAGATCCCGCATAGCTTCATGAGTCAGGTCAGGGATCCAGACAGGGGTAAGTTCTCCAGCCCGCAGTAACCTGGCGAGAGAAATTGCGTCCCGATGATCATTTTTGATTCTGTCTGTCGGTGATTTTGGTATGCGGGAAGGGGCAATAACCTGGCATTTTATATTCATCGCTGTGAGTTGATGATATAGCCTAAAACCACAGGGGCCAGCCTCATAGCAGGAAAGAATGTTTCCGTAAAGTCCCTGCAATTTCTGAAATAATCGACGTACAGCCTGGGCTTCGTTGTTAATCGTACCATAATAACGAACTTCGCCAAGCCGTTCAGGTGCAGCAATAGCAACCGCCAACGTTTCTTTATGCACATCCAGCCCGACGTAAGCCGCAATATTTTCCGAATGCATGATGACCTCCTCTGGAATATCCCACCAATGCTATAGTGAGTATATAAAGGTCATATCATCTACATGTTCTTCGGCAACGATCATGGAGGCGAGCGCGGAGCTCTGCTGTACGGACTAATCGGGAGCTGTCGGTTGAACGGTATCGATCCAGAAGCGTATCTGCGCCATATCCTGAGCGTACTGCCGGAATGGCCCTCCAACCGTGTTGACGAACTGCTGCCATGGAACGTAGTTTTCACCGATAAATAAGTGTCAATACGGCGCTCTGTTGACGCTTACCGATGTCATCCTAAAATCATTCAATTTTGTAATAAGCAGTTTTATGATAATGCTCTGATACCGTTAACGGTTGATTCCGGTGAAGCCTCATTATCTCTGGTCATCACGGCAAAAGGAAACCATACCCGTAATTTTTCAAATCTCAGGGAGCTTGAATCTCTGGAAGGTCATTACTGGGATGAAGAAAGTAGCAGGGGATACATTGCCCCATATAATGCACAGGTTAATCTGGCTGAAAAAGTGCTGCCTGCTGATTTTGTGAAATCGACGGTGCATAAATTTCAGGGACGGGAGTGCGATGAAATTGTGTTTTCCACTGTGCTGGATAAGAAGCGCAGCAGCCAGCACAGTCGGAACATCGCGTTTGTTGATAATCCTGAACTGGTGAATGTCGCTGTTTCAAGGGCCCGAAATAAATTTACGCTGGTGACTGGTAATGATGTATTTGAACACCATGCTGGACATATTGCGGCGCTGATTCGTTACATCAAATACTACGTTGATGACGGAGAGATTTTCGAGAGCCCGGTCATATCAGCATTTGATTTGCTGTACAGTGAGTATGACAAATCACTGGAACGACTGAATAGTAGATTGAATTCAAATGATTCACACTTTAAGTCAGAACAGATTGTGGCCTGCCTGTTGCGGGATATCCTGTCGCAGGATAGTTATCGGAGTATGATGTTTCATTCACAAATAGCGCTGAATCAGTTGGTGTTGCTGGAGCGGGGAGATTTTACACACCGTGAACAGTTATTCATGCGTAACCGGGCCAGTTGTGACTTTGTTGTTTACTATAAGGTCGGGAAGGCTCCATTAGGGGTTATTGAAGTGGATGGAGGTTATCATCTAACCAGTGTTCAGGCTGAACGTGATGAACTTAAAAACAGTATACTGAAGAAATGTGGCCTGCCATTGCTAAGATTACGTACTATAGACAGTGATATAGAAGGGAAGTTGGGAGTGTTTCTGTCTGGTCTGTCAGTAACGCTGAGGCGCTGGTAAGCGCTGCGCTGCATCTGGCAATGACCCGGCGTGTACACGCCATGTATGCGCGTCATGCCGGGACATATACCGGACGTCGTCAGCTAAAGTCTAAAATGTATTAGTCGCGACTTGATCTGACACTGAGCCTTGAAAGGTTGAGAGTTACCGATTTTGATATGGGTGTCGAATCCTTATACAAAACACGAGGTAACTCTCATGCTTCATACTACCAATCCCGTTATCAAACACAAAGCCGGTTTGCTCAATCTGGCTGAAAAACTCAGCAACGTATCAAAAGCCTGTAAAATCATGGGCGTTTCGCGTGATACGTTTTATTGTTACCGCGAACTGGCCGATGAAGGCGGTGCGGATGCGCTAATTAATTGTAGTCGCCGCGCTCCTAACCTTAAGAACTGTACCGATGAGGCAACTGAACAGGCTGTTGTTGATTACGCCGTCGCTTTCCCGACACACGGTCAGCACCGGACCAGCAACGAGCTGCGTAAACAGGGCGTTTTTATCTCCGGCAGTGGTGTCCGTTCTGTCTGGTTACGCCATAACCTTGAGAATTTCAAAAAACGTCTGAAAGCACTGGAAGAAAAGTAGCCCGTGATGGCATTGAGCTAACTGACAGCCAGATCGCAGCACTGGAGCGTAAAGCCAGTGATGACGAGGCCTGTGGCAAAATCGAAACAGCTCATCCGGGATATCTGGGTTCGCAGGACACGTTCTATGTAGGCAACCTGAACGGTGTCGGGCGTATTTATCAGCAGACGTTCGTTGATCGTACTCGAAAGTGGCTCACTGTAAGCTTTACGTCACCAAAACACCGATTACCGCGGCAGACTTACTGAATGATCGTGTACTGCCGTTTTATGCGTCTCAGAGCCTGCCGATGCTGAGAATACTGACCGACAGAGGCACGGAGTACTGTGGCAAAGTAGAGCAGCATGATTATCAGCTTTATCTGGCAATAAACGACATAGAACACACGAAAACGAAGTCGATGTCCCCGCAGACCAACGGCATCTGCGAGCGATTCCATAAAACAATACTGAACGAATTTTATCAGGTAACGTTTCGTAAAAAACTGTACGGCGATCTTGATACATTACAGTCGGAGCTTGATGAATGGCTGGCTCACTATAATAATGAAGCGAACCCATCAGGGAAAAATGTGCAATGGGCAGACGCCAATGGAAACGTTACTTGATGGAAAGCGCATCTGGGCTGAGAAAAATTTAAGAGCCAGATGTAATCTGACAGATACCTGTATAAATAACCGGTAACTGTCAGATCAGGTCTGAGGAGCTAATACAGCTTAGTGAATTATTTCAGGATAACATCAATTACTTTATCAAAAGATTTTATTATGTGATTTGGAACGACATGTTTATAAAGTTCCTTTAATTTACCTTCCCTTTGAATATCTTCTTGCGTCCAATGAGTTATTGAAACTAAAATATCCCAGTATACCTTTTCATGCTGTCGCCCATACTCTGCATATATTGATTCAACACCTGCATCATTTGCCATGGAGATATCTTTAACTAATGAATCTCCAATGTAAACTGCCTCACTTGTACTGAATCCCTCTTTAGCACAAATGTCGGCTAACAAGAGTGGGTTAGGTTTTTTTTCCTCGTCACTTAATAGATAAATAAAATCACCATATGATTCAATCCAAGACTTAGTTTTAACATCCAATTCATCGTGGAACCTATCTTGAGGGGTATAAAGATGTGTCATAAATTCAAGAATACCAAGAGATTTCAATCGGAATATGGCATTTCTAACAGGGGCTTCGGTGTGGCCTACAATGACGACCCCTTGATTCTTGAGGTAGTCTAAGGTCTCGATAACTCCCTCATAACATCTTAATGTTTTCTTTCTAGTAGAATTAAAGGCATGAAAAGCCTCATCGAGTTTTAAAGCAACCTCATCTCTAGTTAGGTGGGCATATTTTTTCTTTACTGAATCTATCTCTAATGCACCAAATGGATATTCAGAATTCCCATGTTTGATGTGAACTTGTCTAAATTCTTCAAGCAACTCACTTTTAGGTACATCTAAAATATTGACTAATACATCTAGCATTGCAGTAAATGACTGAGCATAGAATGAAACCCAATCATATAATGTGTTATCCAAATCTGTAATTAATAATTTTTTCATTATTCAGTCCAAGTTAATGATTTCAAATTGGTCATCAATTGCATTATTCTTTATATTATAGAACTTGATATTTATTTTTTCATTATTGAAATCAATTTCTGCAAACTCATTAAAACCTACAAGGTGAGAAGAGATCACACCTGAACTACCTAAACCAGTTATCCATAGACTTTTAGTGCAACCATCTATCCTTCTGGATACTTTAGTCATGAAACGTTCATGTGTATGACCATGAAGTATCAAATCAACTCCATGTTTGAAGCACCATTGAATTATTGCTTCCGTATCATATACCAGACTAGCTGGAGCACTCACATACGGCTCTGAGGTATAATTAACAGGATACAAATTATGGTGCAAAACAACCACCCGGTATCCCCCTTTAATTTTCTCATTATTTTGCCAAAGCATTTTCTTTTCAGCATCATCAAGCTGTTCTGCTCCGACAAATCCTTGACCTTGAAAAGCAAGTTGATGTTGCTGAAGAAAATTACTGTTTAAGAAACAGAAATCAACTATCTTTTGATTTCTAATAATAAAGCGTTTGCCCATCGAAAGAAATTCGTTAGGCTCTGTGCCTACTGTCAATTTAAAAAAAACCTTATAGTTTTCTTTGCTTTTATTAGAAAGACGGTGATGCTGCCAACTTACTGATTTAGTGTATGATGGTGTTTTTGAGGTGCTCC
>ERZ1026999.545-NODE-545-length-16815-cov-7.460740_pt1 | contig 16815 bp, 12 predicted proteins | sample MGYA00519453_ERZ1026999 | MGnify/ENA primary metagenome ERZ1026999 (study PRJEB26926, sample SAMN06164453) | human gut metagenome | biome: ENVO:00009003; feature: ENVO:2100002; material: ENVO:00002003 | host: Homo sapiens | place: USA | collected 2012 ...
ATTCCTTATTCCATATTATTATATAGATTATGGAAAAGAAAATATCAATTTCACAGATCAGGGAAGTTGCCCAAGAAGCCTATGATGAGGTGAAAAAGCAAACAGGAGGCAAGAATGCGGATTACATCCCTTATCTTGCCAACATAGATTCCGGCCTGTTCGGTCTCAGCATCTGCCTGACAAACGGACAGACCATCAATATCGGAGATACAGATTACCGATTCGGCATAGAATCCGTATCAAAAGTACATACGGCCATACTCATCCTGCGCCAGTACGGTGCACAGAAAGTATTGGACATGATCGGCGCCGATGCAACGGGCCTGCCGTTCAACTCTATCATTGCCATTTTATTGGAGAACGACCACCCCTCCACTCCATTGGTCAATGCAGGCGCTATATCCGCTTGTTCCATGGTGCAGCCGACGGGTAATTCCGACAAGAAATGGAATGTCATCGTACAGAACATCACCGAGTTGTGCGGCTCTGCTCCACAGCTCATCGACGAACTGTACCAATCGGAGACAGCTACGAATTTCAATAACCGTTCCATTGCATGGCTATTGAAAAACTACGACCGTATCTACGATGATCCGGAATTGGCGCTCGACCTTTATACCCGCCAATGTTCGTTGGGCGTCACAGCCGGGCAACTGAGCATTGCAGCCGGAACAATCGCCAACAATGGCGTTAATCCTGTCACCGGGCAACATGTATTCGAAGCCGGACTCGCGCCTAAAATAACTTCCATGATTTCCAGTGTAGGTTTCTACGAACATTCGGGCGACTGGATGTACACTGCCGGAATCCCTGCCAAAAGCGGTGTAGGCGGTGGCGTGATGGCTGTACTTCCCGGTGTAATGGGCATTTCCGCTTTCGCTCCTCCTCTGGATGAAGCCGGAAACTCCGTCAAAGCACAAATGTCTATCAGGTTCATCATGAACAGGCTCGGCCTGGGTGTATTCAACGGTGACAATGTGACAATTACGGAATAGATATGAAAACAGCTCTATCAGAATTCATAGTGCGGAAAAAAGGAATATACGGCATACTCCATGTAATCATCTTGCTGCTTTCGCTGTTCTTGGTTATCAGTATATCCGTTGACACGTTCAAAGGCATCCCTTTCTACGAGCAATCGGTGTACATGGAAGTGCAGTTATGGATTTGCGCATTGTTTCTGGCTGATTTTGTATTGGAATGGATTTTGGCAACCAACTGGAAGCGCTATGTCGCCACACATTTCATCTTCCTTTTGGTTGCCATTCCCTATCAGAATATCATTGCCTACATGGGTTGGACATTTTCACCTGAGATTACTTATATGCTGCGTTTCATCCCGCTAGTGCGGGGCGGATATGCAATGGCTATCGTGGTGGGCTGGCTGACGTACAATCGTGCATCGGGCTTGTTCGTGTCCTATCTGACAATGCTATTGGCTACCGTCTACTTTTCAAGTCTTGCCTTTTATGTCATGGAGCATGGAACCAATCCTTTGGTAACAGGTTATGGCGATGCTTTGTGGTGGGCGTTCATGGATGTGACAACGGTGGGTTCCAATATCATAGCGGTCACTGCCACCGGGCGGGTGTTGTCCGTTCTGTTGGCGGCATTAGGGATGATGATGTTTCCCATTTTCACAGTATATGTAACAAGTCTGGTAGAGAGGCGTAATAAGGAAAAACAGGACTATTACAAAAAGAATGATTTTTTCACCTAAAACCTTAATTTATGGCAAATATTAAACAAACAGTAAAGCTGGGCGTATTTACCCTGGCAATCATGAATGTGACGGCAGTAGTATCCCTTCGCGGACTGCCCGCCGAAGCCGTATACGGAATGAGTTCGGCTTTCTACTACTTATTTGCAGCCATAGTCTTTCTCATCCCGACGTCACTTGTCGCCGCTGAGCTGGCTGCCATGTTTCAGGACAAGCAAGGCGGTGTGTTCCGCTGGGTGGGTGAAGCCTACGGAAAGAAACTCGGCTTCCTCGCTATCTGGGTGCAGTGGATTGAAAGCACAATCTGGTATCCCACTGTGTTGACATTCGGTGCCGTATCCATTGCTTTCATCGGTATGAACGATGTGCACGACATGTCGTTGGCAAACAACAAGTACTACACGCTGGCAGTGGTGCTCGTAATCTACTGGCTGGCAACTTTCATTTCAATGAAAGGCATGGGCTGGGTAGGAAAAGTGGCAAAGGTGGGTGGCATGGTCGGTACTATCATCCCGGCAGCCCTGCTGATTATTTTGGGCATTGTCTATCTCGCTACGGGCGGCCACTCCAACATGGACTTCCACAGCAGTTTCTTCCCTGACCTGACGAATTTTGACAATGTGGTGCTTGCCGCAAGTATCTTCCTCTTCTATGCCGGAATGGAAATGGGCGGTATCCATGTGAAGGATGTAAACAATCCCTCCAAGAACTATCCGAAAGCGGTATTCATCGGTGCGTTGATCACAGTCATAATCTTTGTACTGGGCACTTTCTCCCTCGGTGTCATTATTCCTGCAAAAGACATCAGCCTGACGCAGAGCCTGCTGGTGGGTTTCGACAATTATTTCCATTATATCCATGCTTCCTGGCTGTCACCTATCATAGCCGTTGCGTTGGCTTTCGGTGTGCTGGCAGGTGTATTGACATGGGTTGCCGGTCCGTCCAAAGGTATCTTTGCAGTGGGCAAGGCGGGTTATCTGCCTCCGTTCTTCCAGAAGACAAACAAGCTGGGAGTGCAAAAGAACATACTTTATGTTCAAGGTATAGCCGTAACCGTATTGAGCCTCTTGTTCGTGGTTATGCCTTCGGTGCAGAGTTTCTATCAGATTTTGTCACAGTTGACGGTTATTCTTTATCTCATCATGTACATGCTGATGTTCTCCGGAGCCATTGCCTTGCGCTACAAGATGAAGAAGCTGAACCGCCCGTTCCGCATCGGCAAAGGCGGCAACGGCCTGATGTGGTTCATCGGTGGTTTGGGATTCTGTGGTTCATTGCTTGCATTTGTGCTGAGCTTCATCCCTCCAAGCCAGATTTCCACCGGTAGCAATGCCGTATGGTTCTCCGTACTGATTATCGGTGCGCTTGTTGTGGTGATTGCCCCGTTCATTATCTACGCTGCCAAGAAGCCAAGTTGGATTGACCCGAACACAACCTTCGAGCCGTTCCACTGGGAAGAACAGCCCAATACGCAAGTTGCAGATAAACCCGTCTCTAAAGAATAAAGAAGAGACTTGGCACACCATAACTACACACAAGTTCCCCCTTTCCACGCTTGGAAAGGGGGAACTTTCAAACAAACAAATAAGCACAGACAGTGATTCACATCCTCATCCGGCCCAAAACCAAAGAACGAATCGAGGGCGAGGAAAAACCCGGCCCTCTAAACTCCCCGGTGTTCCTTAAGGGCAATCAATAACAATACCCTGAGAATAAACTAAAAACATAGAATAACATTATTTCGTGATACAAGTTGCTGCACAACTTTGCAGTGCAACAACTTCGTAACAATGCGGCTACTGTCAGTTGCCACGGACGCAGCGCACAGGAAGCCCAATCATACGACCCGTATCGGTTAGCGCCAGAGATACAATGGTAGCGCCTCCATACAGAACGCCTGCCGTGTTTTTATACGGCGAGGCGGACCAACAAAGACATCCTCTTCCAACATAGTCGATGTGTTTTTCATTAAAACGACCACCGGCTGCCGGATAGAACGCCACATTACTTCCATCACTCTTTGCCATATCTCCGGTAGTTAAAAAACGACGCCCAAACACTTTAAAAATTGGGCTCATGAAATTTTGCCCATCAGTAGAAACCACTTTATCTTCATTTACCACATTAAACTCAGACGCAGTGGACGTTTCATATCCATTTGCAGTAGTCAAAAAGTTTGTCCATACATCATGCTGGGGCACGTGATAGCCATAAGGACAAGGATCATAAATGGTTTTGGTTACAGATTTCGCTGCAAAAAAATTGGTGTTTGATTCGTTAAGAATATCACTACCCCACAACTTATTGGATGCTCTCCAAGGAAGTGTATTCTTATGCGCTGCCCAAATCCAATTATAAGATCTCTTTCCTCCATTACCGGGAGCATACATATCAGCACCATTACTCATCACATATACCAAAGGATTCTCTACTACATGGGTAAGTTGCTTCCTAACAGCTGCTGCATCGGTTCCCTCAGCACTTACCGCTCGACTATTTGTTAAATATTTGGAGTTATTTTCTGTAAAAAACTGTTTCGTAACCAACACCCCGTCCGCATCATAAGATGGAATAAGCTCTGCTTGGTCCGTATTTATCATTTCACCCGCACCGGGGAACGGGTCTTTACGACCAAACTGATAAATGAGACCATACGTCTTTATAACCTCCTCTGCCGTATTGGTAGCCGGCATTGCGCTCGCAGCACCCAAATTACGGTCCATCATATTAAAAGCCCGTTTAGTTATGTTTTCATAACCGCTAATACCGCTACGAGGGCGCGTCTCGTATTGCTGCACCTTGATACTATTCCCGTCAAACGCTGCCGTTGCCCAGATATGCCAGCTCCAAAGGATTTTGGAAGCGCCGTCTTTGGCGGCAACCACTGCATTGCCCTCAGGAGCACTGCCCAGCTTGAACACGATATAGCCGTTGCGGGAATAGCCCACGTAGTCCAGTGTGTGAACAGTCCCATTGTTATCGCGGGTTTCCCACACAAGGCCTGCCTTGACGGGAGAAATCTTATCACCCGCAGGAATTACGGCTCCCGTATAAGAGATATCCTCCGCAGTCTGCGCACCATTGCCGCGGACTGTGGCCTTGAAGCGATACCATTTATTGGCATCGGTGGTTTTCACCACATAGCAATTGGCTGTCCGCGTTCCGGCAGCACTCAAATCCTTGCCCACCAGCACACGACCGTCGTCCAAGTTAGTGCCTCTAATGCTGGCATTCACCGTATATTTCGTATTGCGTGCCACATTGAAATCGGCAGGGTCGTTATCTCCCAGATAAATGGCATAGGCTACATCGCGGGCCGTACCATTCTGAGGGGTATAACTCCCTTCTATCAGGATATACGTAGCCGTAGCGGGTGCATTGCCCTCGTAGCGGTCTTTCCAATCGGTCAGGGAGGTGGTTCCCGCCTTGTTTTCAGGGATGTACCAAGTAATTGTGTTGGAGTTATCGCTCGTGTAGTCGGTAAGTTCTGCCGAAGTAGTCGGAGCAGTCGATTCTACATAATAGAGTTTCTTTGCTACATTCATCAGCTTGATGGCCCTCACTGTAAATACATCAGGTCCATTCGGAAGAGTCAGGTTCAGGCTGACTTTGGCAACCGAACGGGTCAGTGAGACTGCAAGTGTGTTGGCCGTATTCGAGTCGAAGTTGTCGTTGCTGCCGCACATAGGCAGGTTGTCACCTGTTCCTTTGCCCGAAGTCACTTCGGCTGCCAGCTTCTTGAAGTCGGCCAGCGAGCTTCCGTATGCCACTCTCGAAGTCAGGTCGCCCACGTTTGCCAGCACATATACGGTGCACGCGCCCATTCCCGTAGCCAGAGAGATGTCGGTTGTAAGTGTTCCCGCTCCTAAGGATATGTGTCCGCTGTATTTCAGTGTATTAGTGGCGTTTTCAAACTGAAAGACGCAGATTTCGCTTACTGCATCCTCTTGGGCGTCGGTCAGGCTTGCGCGTGTTTGGGGATGTGCTCCGGCATCTGTTGCGGAATTCATCTGCGTCCCGGCATAATCCGGAGCTTTATCCGCTTCCTCGCCCAGCACCAAGTCCAGCGAGTTGTCGCCGCGTGCACGAGTGACACCTCCGGTGTCATGCATGGGAGCCATGCCAAGCGCAAGTTTCACCGGCATGGTATCGACATTGGGAGTTATGTTCTGCTGAATCTCGTCTCCATCCGTACAGGAAAGAAAGCAAAGAGAAGCCGCTATACATAACCCGAAAATACTTGTTATCTTCATAATTATTATTTCATTTTTTCCATTTTACATGTTGCACATAGGTTATATGTTGTTGATATGTCCTATGCTTACACATTATATACTTACATGTCCTATGTATACATGTTTTTATATTGCATGTTTATATACTACATGTTTATATACTACATGTTTTTACACTGAATCCGGATCATCACTCCCCGGTAGTTTTCCATCACCGGTGGTAGCAGGTACATCCTTTGTTCCCGCCCAACTGCCGGAGTTCACGTTCGTGCTCCCGCCGCCCGTTTCGCCCGGTAGAGTCTGCGAAGAAGCCCAGGGCAGACCGTTTATCGTACTCAGGCCATAGTTGCCGAACAGGACATCCAAATCGGGATTGAGAATCCACTGTCCCGTACTGACAGTGGGGTTGCCACCGCCTGTTTCGCCCGGCACAGTCACATTCTCCCAAGCCCCCACAGTCACCGTAATCGGAGCTGAAGCGCCTATATCGCCCTGACCGCCCATTACGCTCTCACCCCAAGGCACCACCGTCAGCGTCAGTTGCATGGAGCTGCCTTTCATCTTCAGGGTGAACGTATATTGTGTGCCGGGAGCAAATACGAGCGTCTCCGGCATGGCAGCCGTAAACTTTGCGTCAGCCATGTCATTGAACGACACATCCAGCTCGAAATCGAACTTACCTGCCATGCGGGGCAGCACCACCGCAGCAGCGGAAGTGTTCAGGTCCTTGTCCGGCGGAGAGAAGCTGCCGCCTGCTATGGTGAGGCCGTCGCTCTGCGCCACTCCCGCAAGGGGAAGTTCTGCATTCAGAGGCGCTGCAACGGGGGCGGCAGTCATATTGGTGAGCCCGGCGGACGCAACACGCACCTTCTTTATATTGCCCGCTTTGGGCGACAGCTCGAACACCAGCCTTGTGCAACGGCGAACCAAGTCGTTGAGAGGGACGGAAGGGTTGGATTCATCCACCGCTCTACCCGCGGTCAGCGAAGTGGCATAGTCCATGCCATGCCCCACAGATACGGTGTACGGCGGTGCAGTGGTGCTGCCACCACCACCGGGAATACCGCTGCCACCGCCCCCGGAAGCAGTAGCCGTTTCCGGGGTAAGGGCATAGAAATCATAGGAACCGGCACGCAGCAGCAAAGAATGCACAGGCGTCAGGCTGCCATTGCCCAAAGAGGCTCTGTATGTGCCTTCGCCCATGTATTCATCCGCCTGCAAATCGGGAGATTGTCCTACACGCCGGAAAGCGAGGATACGCAACGTTGTGTTGTCCGACAAAGGCGAAGAAGCACGCGTGGTGACCTCCATGCCGATGCCCGATGCAGAGAAATGCACTGCAAAACGTTCACGCTCCCTCAACAAAAGACCGCTTTCCGTACACGAACAAAACAACAAGACTGCCGGCAAGTATTTTATCATCCCTGAATAGTTCATAAAATCAATGGCGTATAAACATTAAATTTCAACTTCAGGAGTATTAGTGACCGGTACCCAGTCCACAACGGATACGGTAGGAGTGATAGCCGAAGACGAGAACTTTAAAGTGATTTCATACGCGTGTCCATGAAGAAAACCTGCGGGTGTAGGTGTAGTAGGAACAGGGACATTCACAGTCTGGGTTACACCGGAAGACAACTCAATCTTTAATACCACATTACCAGCAGTTTGCGGAGCAAACATGGCATAACCTGCCTGAGCAGCGTTCGCAGCTGTGCCTACGCCCAGCGTCAGGGGATAGGTAATGGTAGATGCAGGGCTGGTAGTCAGGTCAGTCTTGACCAAATCCAAGTCAGAATTACCAGTAAAAGTCGGAGCGGCTGCTGTATTGGCTGTCTCTGTCGCCGCAGGCAATGTTATCGTACAAGTCTGTTTTTTTTCAGCTATCTTAATGGAGCTCACTGTCCCCCACAATCCCTGCGCAGCAGCATCAGGAGCATAAACCTTTATGCTGAACTGGGTAAGCAAGTGATTGAAAGTAATAGACGATATCTTTGTACCTTTACTTCCCTCGTACAGAACAGTAGCCATCAAATCCGTCTTACCGTCAATTTCACCAAAATCCACAACTCTTGTACCTTGCGTATAACTAACTCCGGAACGTCTTGGATACCAGCCTATCAACTTGGTTTTCTTTCCGCTTACCAAATAATATTCGGCAGGAGCAAACGACAGCGTTTTACCGGCATGCGCTACGGTACCTACCAAAGCAGTCCCCCCGTAGTCCCCATAGGCAGCAACTCCCTCATCGGCACGCACAAACGCCACATCCAAATCCGTAGTGAAACCGGAATTGATCATCCCATCCACTACCGCCCTCGTAGACGGAGACACAGCAGAGGTGATACCCGCAGTGACACGTATTTCAACATTATCATCCGAAGACAACCCGATTACATCACTCTGTGTACAACTGCTTGCCATAGCTGCTACGGCAACAAGCATAAACATAATTTTCTTCATACTAAACTTACTTCTTTTTCTAAATTAATATTAAATAAATGCTACTAAAAATATTTCTATGATTCATTCTGTCCATTTATCCGGAATAAACCGTCGGTTTATTGGTAATAAACCACAAGTTTATTAGGATTAAACTGCCAGTTTATTAGGAATAAATTACAGGTTTATTTAGGGTAAACTGAAATAAACTCATAACATCCTGATTGATAAAAGAATATGAAAGGATTACCATCTAATTATTTTATGATTATTATCTCTCTGTTTCCTTCCTTCCAACCCTGCACAACAGCCGTAAGGTTCATATCGAGCAGGTTCACGCTTACATCTATCTCTATCGTCTTGTCGATAGGGATTTCACCCCCGTAGGAATCGATGATTTCGGAGACAGGCTTGTTCATGTTCACCGTCGTGCTGTACACCTCACCGGAGGAGTTATGCACAGCAAGATTCAGGCGGGAGTCGTAAGCCGTTTCATTTCCGTTCCCCTCCTCCTTTTGGGGATTGAGAAGGCCTAGCAGGCGGATATCGGCGGAAGCGGTGTAGGAAGGAGAACCCGTATTCCGGGTCTGCACCAGCGTGGCAGTATATTGCGCCACTGTTTCGGGAGCCGTCCTGATGCTCTGCTCCGGAGGATCGCCCGAAAGCAGGAAGAGCGAGGGATAGACGCCGTTCAGCGTGCCGTTCAGCACCGTTGCGTCCTCCACACCCGTCACCCGGAAGCGAAGGACAACCTGTTTCACAAGGCGGAGGGGAACGGGCGTGTAGCGGACATCACCGCGTGAGGTGACCTCCACCTCCTCCACGCTCCAACTGTACACGTTGCCCGGCTGCGCCTCGGAGGAGAGGCGGACTTCCGCAAGAAGCCTGTTGTCCAGCCCCGTAAAGGTGACGCCTTGGGCATCGGTGTTGTAGGCAAGGCAACTGTAACGGCCCTCAGGAAGGACAACCGAGAAGGAATCGACGGATGCCTCCGCAACGGCGCCTTCCACCGGAACCGGCTTGTTGTCCGCACCATAGAAGCGGTAACCGGCAGTGGAGGGACGGTTCAGCCCGGCCCAGACGGGGGCTATCTCCACCCGGCCGCTGGCAGCGCGATGGTCCAGCTCCCTTTCGGTGCAGCCCGCAAAGGCGGCCGCAGAAACAAGCAGCAGGACAAGACATGACATTCTCATTTTCCACCTCCTTTCGCACTGCGCCCGAAACGGTAGCCGATGCTGATGTCCACACCCGTCAGGCCGAAACGGTTCTTGCGGAAGTTACGGTTGAAATAATGATAGGGAAGCTCCACGTCGTATGTGTTGACATCCGAACTGCGGAAGCCACCGCGAAGCCCCAGATCAATGCCCCAGCGGCCACTCAGGCGGAAGTGGCAGCCGGCGGAAACGCCGCCTTCAAGATAGGTACCCGTACAGTTGCCCGTACCGGAGGAAAGGCGGCTGTCGGAGGTGCTGCGGTTGTCGAAATCGCCGGACTGGCCGTAGACGCCCACGTAGAAAAGGTGGTAGACGCCGCCCGAACGCAGCCAGAAACGCGGCTCAAGGCGGTAAGCGGATATGCCCCAATAGGACCGGCCGTTGCCGTAGGACCAGTCGGCATACGCGGCGGAAGCAACGGCAGACCAGCGCCCGGCAAAGAAGAACTCGGCGGAAAGGTTGGGAGTGAAAGAGGTATGGGAGAAACCGGGGGTCATGCCCGAAAGGGCGTAAAGGTTGGTCTTGATGGAGAACAGGGGAACGGCAAGGTTGCGCCGCTGCTCCGCCCGACGGAGTTGTTCGGCGCGTTCTTCCGCCAGACGCAGCTGCTCGGCGCGCTGCCGACTTTCGGCTGCCAGGCGGCGGAGTTCGGCAAGGCGTTCCTGCTCGGCGGCGGCCACTGCACGCTCATGCGCAAGGATCTCCTGCAACTCGGAAGCGCTAAGTTTGCGCCGGTAGCGCTCCTCGATGATGCGGTGGAGGTCGTATTCCACCAGTATCTCAACCCGGCGGAGCAAGGGGAAAAGCTCGGAAAGCATGAAGTTATAGGGAACTCCGCCATGCAAAGCCATCAGCTTCCTTTCGCGGCCGTCGAAGATACCGGTATTGTCGATGATTTCCAGCACTTCCCGGCGGCTGGGAAGCGATGCGCAGGAATCGGCAAGGGAACGGAGCCTCTCCCAGTCCTCGCCAACGTAGGATGTCCTCACAGGGTAGCGCCTCGAAAGGCCGAATACCGAATCAAGGTAGTTCCTGAAACCGTTGGCGCGACGGCGGGCAAGACGTTCGTTGTGGGCGTAGCTGCCCTCTATGGAGCAGTAGCCCGTCAGGGTGATCTCACGCACATAAATCAGACTGTCGGAAAGTGAGGTACGGATGAAGCGGGCAAGGCGGGCAAGTTCGGAGGAGTTGTTGCCGTAGGTACTCTCCACACGCCAGCCGCCCTGAGGATAGGACAGGTAGCAGTTCAGGCGTGTGGAGCCCTCGTTGATCACGCGGAGGTAGGTAGAATCACGATACAGCGTATCGGGGCCCGGCAGAGTGCCGGGCAAGGCCGCCACGCCATGAAGATAGCCCGGAAAGGCAAGGATCGCAGGCAGTAGCAGCAGAGCTTTTATTCCCATATGGTTTGATTGTTTAAAAGATTCACATTCAAAGCCCCGACGGACGGGGCAGACGAACACGCAGTGACAGCACCGGAGCCACGCTCACCGTCCCTGCCGCAGGAGTAAACCAGAGCGGCGAACAGCATTGCATACAACTCGCATGCAAGGAAAATGGCAAACAACTGAAGGGTTCTCTTATACTTCATAAATGCGGGGGTTGGGGTTATCTGTCACAGGGACGACAGGCTGACACCGTCAAGCAGCGTGCGGAGCATATGGTTAATGACACCGAGCCTCGAAGCGCCCGAAACGTAGCCGAAACGCCGGTGGATATGCTCCTCCGAAGCGTCCGGGGAAACTGGAAAGACACCCTCGCCGATAGCAAGCAGCAGGTCGTAGAGAGAGAGCGAGGAGAAGCTCCTGCACAATTCATAGGAACCCGGAGAAGAGGGATTGCCGCCCGGAAGAAGGCGGATCAGGCCGCAATCTTCCAAATCACGCAACATCCGCACCGGAACAGAAGGGGAGGCATCCGGGCTGGAATGCGGGACACAGTAGGCAACCGCCCGGAGGGCGGCGATGGCAGCTTGCGTTTTGTCTGTCAACATTGTAGGTTATTATATTAAGGAAAATTCCATTACTTCATAAGTAACGGAAGTAAACACGCGGGAAGAAAGACGGGAAGAGGAAAGCACAAGGCGGTACAGTAACTTATGTGTATATAATATGCCATTATATGCACGATATTCTCTCATCTTTCACTCAGAGAAAGGTGAAGGAAAGCTATGTTCCAAAAGCTCCATAATGAAGGAAAAAAAAGCTGAGTTCCGGCTTATCACACAAAATACATAGCAAAAGTGGAGAAAAAAGGAGATTTTATTTGGTTTTTCAAGTATTACGTATATATTTGCAGCGAAATATCAATCCGTTACTTATGAAGTAACGTCCGCATAGAGTGCTGAATTACAGAAAGATAGCATTTACATAACCGGAGAACTACTTCCCGAAGATATAATCTATTATTACCTTATTCGCTCTTTTGATTTCATCATCCTCAAAACGTTTCAGGTAGCCCTCCGTAGTGGAAACGGACGCATGGCCCAATGCTTCCGAGATCACTGCAACAGGAATCCCGCGTGACTTGGCAATAGTGGCCCACGTGTGACGCGCACTATAAGTAATATTTAGAAATGCAATAAAAAACAGAATGACGATAATTAAACGTAAAACGTTTATAATTAAGCGTTTTGCAAGAATTGCAGAACAGACAAACCTGCAAAAGAAAACAAAATATTGCGACGTTTCAGTTACCAGACTGTTAGCTGCCTGTTTCGGAAACAACGGCAGGTAACCGAATTTTTACCGATAGAAACAAAGCGGATTTGTATTCACTGTTTATCAATGTTTTGCATGCCAAAGGACGCTTTTCAAAGGAGTATTTTTACAACCTAAAAAAGAGCGTTATGAAAGTGGAAAAATTCAAGGTGCTGCTCTACCTGAAAAAGAGCGAGCCGGACAAGACCGGCAAAGCCCCGATCATGGGACGGATCACCCTCAACCGCACGATGGCGCAGTTCAGCTGCAAGCTCTCCTGCACCCCCGGGCTGTGGAACGCGCGTGAGAGCCGATTGAATGGCAAGAGCCGGGAAGCGGTGGAGACCAATGAAAAAATAGAGAGGCTGCTGCTTGCCGTACACTCGGCCTTCAATTCCCTCATGGAAAGAAAAAGGGATTTCGATGCCGCCGCGGTCAGGGACATGTTCCAGGGCAATGCGGGCATGCAGATGACCCTGCTCAAACTTCTCGACCGGCATAACGGGGAAATGAAGGCCCGTGTCGGTGTGGACCGTGCGCCCACCACACTCTCGACCTACCTCTTCACCTACCGCACGCTTTCCGAATTCATCAAGGCGAAATTCAAGGTTCCGGACCTTGTCTTCGGGCAGCTCAACGAGCAGTTCATCCGCGACTATCAGGATTTCATCCTTCTGGAAAAGGGATATGCCGTGGACACGCTTCGCGGCTACCTGGCCATCTTGAAAAAGATCTGCCGCATCGCCTACAAGGAGGGCCACTCGGAGAAATACCATTTCTGCCACTTCAAGCTGCCCAAGCAGAAGGAGACAACACCGAAAGCACTCAGCCGTGAGAATTTCGAGAAGCTGCGTGATCTGGAGATACCGGAAAAACGCAGGTCACATGTCATCACCCGGGACCTCTTCCTCTTCGCCTGTTACACCGGCACCGCCTATGCCGATGCGGTAAGCATCACCCGGAAGAACCTCTTCCGGGATGACGAGGGCAGCCTCTGGCTGAAATACCAGCGAAAGAAAACCGACTACCTCGGACGTGTCAAGCTGCTTCCGGAAGCCGTCGCGTTGATTGAGAAATACCGGGACGATACCCGCGAGACTCTTTTCCCGCCGCAGGACTACCACACGCTCAGGGCCAATATGAAATCCCTGCGCCTGATGGCAGGGCTGAGCCAGGACCTTGTCTACCACATGGGACGGCATTCTTTCGCCTCGCTGGTCACGCTCGAGGAGGGAGTGCCGATAGAGACCATCTGCAAAATGCTGGGACACTCCAACATAAAGACCACCCAGATATACGCGCGCGTAACCCCGAAGAAGCTGTTCGAGGACATGGACAGGTTCGTCGAGGCAACCCGCGATTTGAAACTTATCCTTTAATCCCTAAACAATCATTATCATGCGCAGTACATTCAAGCTCTTATTCTACATCAACCGTAACAAGGTGAAATCGGACGGCACGACCGCCGTCCTCTGCCGGATCAGCATCGACGGAAAGAAATCGGCAGTCACGACAGGCGTCTATTGCAAACCCGGGGACTGGGACAGCAAGAAGTGTGAAATCAAAACAGCCAGGGAGAACAACCGCCTTGCCGCCTTCCGCAGCCGGTTGGAAGAGGCGTACGGGAACCTGCTGAGGAACCAGGGAGTGGTCACGGCCGAACTGCTCAAGACCACCGTGTCAGGCGCCAATTCCGTACCGGAATACCTCCTGCAGGCCGGAGAGGTGGAACGCGAACGGCTCAGGGTCCGCTCCAAGGAGATCAACTCCACTTCCACCTACCGCCAGTCGAAGACCACCCAGCTCAACCTCAGGCAGTTCATCGAATCCCGCGGGATGAAGGACATCGCCTTTTCGGACATCACCGAGGAGTTCGCCGAATCGTTCAAGGTCTTTCTCAAGAAGGAGCTGGGACACAGGAACGGACACGTGAACCACTGCCTGTGCTGGCTCAACCGGCTCATCTACATCGCCGTGGACCGGGAAATACTAAGAGCCAATCCGATAGAGGACGTGGCATACGAGAGGAAAGAAACACCTAAACTAAGGCATATCAGCCGCAGTGAACTGAAGCGGATGATGGAAACCCCGCTGCCCGACCCGATGATGGAGCTGGCACGCAGGACGTTCATCTTCTCCTCGCTGACCGGTCTGGCCTACGCGGATACGAGGGCTCTCCATCCCCGTCACATCGGAACGACTTCGGAAGGAAGAAGGTATATCCGCATCCGCCGCGCCAAAACGGACGTGGAGGCGTTCATCCCGCTGCATCCCATAGCCGGACAGATACTGGAGCTTTACAACACCACGGATGACGACAGGCCGGTATTCCCGCTGCCGGTCCGCGACGTCCTCTGGTATGAGGTACATGGAATGGGCGTGGCATTAGGCATGAAAGAGAACCTGTCCTACCACATGGCCCGGCATTCGTTCGGGACCCTGACACTGACCGCAGGTATTCCGATAGAGAGCATCGCCAGGATGATGGGCCACACGAACATCGACAGTACGCAGGTCTACGCCCAGGTCACCGACCGGAAGATATCCTCGGACATGAACCGGCTGATGGAAAGAAGAAAGCCCGCGGCCGGCAAGGAAGCCGCAGGCTAAATAAAAACTGCCGCCGGAATCGTAAATGCAATTCCGGCGACAATCCTTAAACTTAAATACGATATTATACCAATGCAGGGTGATAGTTCTCCTCCAGCAGCCTCTCGATGTCCGACTGCCTGTACAGGATCTTCCCGCCAAGCTGGATATAGGGAATCCGTCCTTGGTCCCTGTAATCCTGCAGGCACCTGCGGCTGATCTTCAACATCCCGGAAAGCTCCCTGTCGGTCAGGAACCGTTCCCCGTTGAAGGGAGGACGGTTGTCACGGGCAAGACGTTCCACTTTTTTCTCCATGTCGTCCAGCAGGGCAAAGAACCTGCGGACACGTTCGTTCTCCTTGTCGATAATGCCTTCCATCTCTTCCGCTCTTTAAAGGTTTCCGTTCTTCCTTCTTTCTCTCACCTCCTTCTCCTTGCGTCTGATGCCGACGTAGACCATCAACTTCTCCACATCCCCGGGCTTGTAATAGAACTTGCGCTGGAGGCGGGTGAACGCCAGCCGTCCGGTATCGCGGAGAGTCTGCAGGGTACGCGGCGAGATGTCAAGGCGCAGGCAGACATCCTGGCCGTCCAGTCACTCTCCGGATTCCTTACAGCGGTTTCTCTCATACAGTCTGTCCACACGTGCGGACAGGTTCTCGGCACGTGCCAGCATCCTCTCAAGGACACCGACCTCGATGTAGCGTATTTCCATATTTTCAACTCGTTTAAATGTCAGTGCGAATATAAGGGAAGAAACCATGAGAGGCAAGCATGACCGGCACACTGGCAGGAATAGTCATGGATAGTCGGTTTTTGTCATATGGGAAGGAAAAAGAAAGCCGAAGCAGGTCTGGATCCACTACCCCCTTTGGGTATGTGAAAGGAACGTTGTGGTGAAAGAAAAAACTCCTTTTCACACATGGATGAGGCAATGCCGGAAGTCCGGCAATAAAAAATGTGGCTTCTCTATCCGGGTAAATGCCATGATTACAGACTTCTTCCTGTTCCTATACCATCAGGTCGGTTACCTTCAGGTTAACAACTTATCCAACCTGTGATAGATCCGGATGTGAAAAGATTACTTTGGCTGGCTATTACAAAATAATAAGTAGAATCATGTCAAATCTACTGCTGCTATTGTTTGTTGATAATGGCTGGCAGTAGAACAAACTTTCGTTAAACCAATACGTTCATTCTTTATTATCAAGTTTTTAGACTACCTTTGTATTTTATTAACTCATTTACCAAACATTATGGGACTACTCAAACCGAATCAAGTTTTGAACAAAGCATATAGACAGGTTGCGATTGAAACAACAGATTTTGACTTATTCAAAAATGCCCTTCGCACATTGAGAGACAATATTGTGGATGGGCAAAGAGAACACACGCAAAAAGAACATTTACGTAATTTTCTGAGTGAAACGTTCTACAAGCCATACTACATGGCTCCCGAAGAAGATATTGATTTGGCTATCCGATTGGATAAAACTATCAAGTCCAATATAGGGTTATTGATTGAAGTAAAGAGTACCACCAACAAAGGTGAGATGATTTCTAATGACAATCTTAATCGTAAGGCTTTGCAGGAATTATTGCTATACTATCTTAAAGAACGTGTCAATAAGAAGAACAATGATATTAAATATCTCATCGCTACTAATATTCATGAATTCTTTATTTTTGATGCCCATGAGTTTGAACGCAAATTCTATCAGAACAAACAATTACGTCGTGAGTTTCAAGACTTTGTGGATGGACGCAAAACCAGTAACAAAACCGATTTCTTCTATACTGAAATTGCAACAACCTATATTGAGGAGGTGAAAGATAGCCTTGAATACACTTACTTCAACTTACAAGACTATCAACACCTGCTTGATAGAACAGACACTGTCTCTTATACACATCTG
>ERZ1026999.549-NODE-549-length-16685-cov-5.952556_pt1 | contig 16685 bp, 18 predicted proteins | sample MGYA00519453_ERZ1026999 | MGnify/ENA primary metagenome ERZ1026999 (study PRJEB26926, sample SAMN06164453) | human gut metagenome | biome: ENVO:00009003; feature: ENVO:2100002; material: ENVO:00002003 | host: Homo sapiens | place: USA | collected 2012 ...
TCTACACTCGACTAGTCGTCGGCAGCGTCAGATGTGTATAAGAGACAGCTGCTGGTGAGTCAGGCCAATATGACAGGCGAAGAACTGCCTGCCACGCTCACGCCCGGACAACAGGTGATGGTTTCCTGGTCGCGTGATGTGATGGTGGCGCTGGTTGAGGAGAGGTGAATGGCGATGAACGTATTGCAATCACCTTCACGTCCAGGTCTGGGTAAGGTGTCCGGTTTCTTCTGGCGTAATCCGGGGCTGGGGCTGTTTTTGCTGCTGCTTGGCCCGCTAATGTGGTTTGGCATTGTCTATTTCGGCTCGCTGCTGACGCTGTTATGGCAGGGCTTTTATACCTTTGACGATTTCACCATGTCGGTAACGCCGGAACTGACGCTGGCGAATATCCGTGCGCTGTTTAATCCGGCGAATTACGACATCATTGTCCGCACGCTGACCATGGCTGTGGCAGTCACTATCGCCAGCGCCATTCTGGCTTTTCCAATGGCGTGGTATATGGCGCGCTATACCAGCGGAAAAATGAAAGCGTTTTTTTATATTGCGGTAATGTTGCCGATGTGGGCGAGCTACATTGTTAAAGCCTATGCCTGGACGTTATTGCTGGCAAAAGATGGCGTGGCTCAGTGGTTTTTACAACATCTTGGGCTGGAACCACTGCTGACTGCGTTCCTCACGCTACCGGCGGTGGGAGGTAATACGCTGTCAACTTCCGGGCTGGGGCGCTTTCTGGTGTTTCTCTATATCTGGCTGCCGTTCATGATCCTGCCCGTGCAGGCGGCGCTTGAGCGTTTGCCGCCGTCATTGTTGCAGGCGTCGGCTGATCTTGGCGCACGTCCACGACAAACCTTTCGCTATGTGGTGTTGCCGCTGGCAATCCCGGGTATTGCCGCTGGCTCTATCTTTACCTTCTCACTCACGCTGGGCGATTTTATTGTCCCGCAGCTGGTTGGCCCTCCAGGATATTTTATCGGCAATATGGTTTATTCCCAGCAGGGGGCGATTGGCAATATGCCGATGGCGGCGGCATTCACCCTGGTGCCGATTGTTCTCATCGCACTTTACCTGGCGTTCGTGAAACGTCTGGGAGCGTTCGATGCACTCTGAACGCGCACCGTTTTTCCTCAAACTGGCGGCCTGGGGCGGCGTGGTTTTCCTACATTTTCCCATCCTGATTATCGCTGCCTATGCGTTTAACACTGAAGATGCGGCGTTTAGTTTTCCACCGCAAGGCCTGACGCTGCGCTGGTTTAGCGTGGCAGCACAGCGTAGTGATATTCTTGATGCCGTGACACTGTCACTTAAAGTGGCGGCGCTGGCGACATTAATCGCGCTGGTGTTAGGGACGCTGGCCGCTGCCGCGCTGTGGCGACGAGACTTTTTCGGCAAAAACGCCATTTCGCTGTTACTGTTGCTGCCCATTGCGCTGCCGGGCATTGTCACTGGTCTGGCGCTATTAACCGCCTTTAAAACCATCAATCTGGAGCCGGGATTTTTCACCATCGTGGTCGGTCATGCGACTTTTTGCGTAGTGGTGGTGTTTAACAATGTCATCGCCCGTTTTCGCCGCACCTCGTGGAGTCTGGTTGAGGCGTCAATGGATCTTGGGGCCAATGGCTGGCAAACCTTCCGCTACATAGTGTTGCCGAATCTCAGTTCGGCGTTACTGGCTGGAGGAATGCTGGCGTTTGCCTTGTCGTTCGATGAAATCATCGTGACGACTTTTACGGCAGGTCATGAACGAACGTTACCGTTGTGGTTGCTCAATCAGCTTGGGCGACCGCGTGATGTACCGGTAACCAACGTGGTGGCACTGCTGGTTATGTTGGTAACAACCTTGCCGATCCTGGGGGCCTGGTGGCTAACCCGCGAAGGCGACAATGGTCAATAACCACTGATACAGGAATATGCTATGCAACATAAGTTACTGATTAACGGAGAACTGGTTAGCGGCGAAGGGGAAAAACAGCCTGTCTATAATCCGGCAACGGGGGACGTTTTACTGGAGATTGCCGAGGCATCCGCAGAGCAGGTCAATGCTGCTGTTCGCGCGGCAGATGCAGCATTTGCCGAATGGGGGCAAACCACGCCAAAAGCGCGTGCGGAATGCCTGCTGAAACTGGCTGATGTTATCGAAGAAAATGGTCAGGTTTTTGCCGAACTGGAGTCCCGTAATTGTGGCAAACCGCTGCATAGTGCGTTCAATGATGAAATTCCGGCGATTGTCGATGTCTTTCGCTTTTTCGCCGGTGCGGCGCGCTGCCTGAATGGTCTGGCGGCAGGTGAATATCTTGAAGGTCATACTTCGATGATCCGTCGCGATCCGTTGGGGGTCGTGGCTTCTATCGCACCGTGGAATTATCCGCTGATGATGGCTGCGTGGAAACTGGCTCCGGCGCTGGCGGCAGGGAACTGCGTAGTGCTTAAACCATCAGAAATTACCCCGCTGACCGCGTTGAAGTTGGCAGAGCTGGCGAAAGATATCTTCCCGGCTGGCGTGATTAACGTGCTGTTTGGCAGAGGCAAAACGGTGGGAGATCCGCTGACCGGACATCCCAAAGTGCGGATGGTGTCGCTGACGGGTTCTATCGCCACTGGGGAACACATCATCAGCCATACCGCGCCGTCCATTAAGCGTACTCATATGGAACTTGGTGGCAAAGCGCCAGTGATTGTTTTTGATGATGCGGATATTGAAGCAGTGGTCGAAGGTGTACGTACTTTTGGCTATTACAATGCCGGACAGGATTGTACTGCGGCTTGTCGGATCTACGCGCAAAAAGGCATTTACGATACGCTGGTGGAAAAACTCGGTGCTGCGGTGGCAACGTTAAAATCGGGTTCGCCGGATGACGAGTCTACGGAGCTTGGACCTTTAAGCTCGCTGGCGCATCTCGAACGCGTCAGCAAGGCGGTAGAAGAGGCGAAAGCGACAGGGCACATCAAAGTGATCACTGGCGGTGAAAAGCGCAAGGGTAATGGCTATTACTATGCGCCGACGCTGCTGGCTGGCGCATTACAGGACGATGCCATCGTGCAAAAAGAGGTATTTGGTCCGGTAGTGAGTGTTACGCTCTTCGACAACGAAGAACAGGTGGTGAACTGGGCGAATGACAGTCAGTACGGACTTGCATCTTCGGTATGGACGAAGGATGTGGGCAGGGCGCATCGCGTCAGCGCGCGGCTGCAATATGGTTGTACCTGGGTCAATACCCATTTCATGCTGGTAAGTGAAATGCCGCACGGTGGGCAGAAACTTTCTGGTTACGGCAAGGATATGTCACTTTATGGGCTGGAGGATTACACCGTCGTCCGCCACGTCATGGTTAAACATTAAGGATAATATTGCAGATCGTAAGAGTATGAGATGATCTTGCGTACTGTCAGAGCACTGATTTCTCTGACAGTACGTGCTGCGTGCAAAATCACAACATCAAATAAACCAGCCAAATCTCATAGAGATAAGAGTAAACAAACCAACAGCAGCAAAGACATTTATCAGTACTACAGTTCTACTGGAAACATTCATTTTTGCCACCTTTTATCATTGCCCCTATGTGTATAGTACGGGTTAAGAAAATCCGCAATAATACTCATTCTGAAGATAGATAAGGGCAAGTTGCTGTTTGATGATTTTTTCTCTAACTGGTGAAAAAACTTGATGCACGTCAAAAAATGACGCATATTTGCGCGCGTTTTATTCATCTGGCTGGACGCCCGTACATGTCTCTCTATCAACATATGCTTGTTTTTTATGCGGTTATGGCAGCAATCGCATTTCTTATCACCTGGTTTCTTTCTCACGATAAGAAACGCATCCGTTTCTTAAGCGCCTTTCTGGTGGGGGCAACATGGCCGATGAGTTTCCCGGTGGCGCTGTTGTTTTCTCTGTTTTAAATCTTATGCACTGGCTTGACGGCACCACGCAGACTTATATCATTTGGATGAATCGATAAATTTCACAAGTGGCTAAGGAGAAAGTATGTCGCATCTGGATGAAGTCATCGCGCGCGTGGATGCCGCGATTGAAGAGAGCGTCATTGCCCATATGAACGAATTATTAATCGCCCTGAGCGATGACGCGGAGTTAAGTCGGGAAGATCGCTACACCCAGCAGCAGCGTTTGCGCACCGCTATTGCTCATCACGGTCGCAAACATAAAGAAGATATGGAAGCGCGCCACGAACAGTTAACCAAAGGCGGTACCATCCTCTGATTAAAATGAGCGTCTGGCCACCAGCCAGGCGCCAACCACAAGTAAAATTGCGCCACAAATTGGGCCGATCAACGCCCGAAGTGGTACGCCATGGCTGCGGAAGATATCCAGCACCAGACCGCCAATCAGCTGGCTGGCGACCAGTACTGCAATAGTTGTCGCCGCTCCCACATTCTGATATCCGCTGATACTGGCGAAGACAAAAAACGATCCCAGCAAGCCAGGTATAAGTGTCCACCAGCGCACGCTGGACACCAGTTCGCCAAACCCCGCCATGCCTTGTTTAAACCATAAAATAGAAACAAAGAGCACAATCCCCACCAGTGAGTTCAGCAACATGGCGATGAGAATGGTAGAGGAGGTCTGGGTGATGCGCACCATCAGCGTGTTCTGGACTACCAGACCAATCCCGGCTGCAATCAAAAAGGCAAGGGTAAGTGACTGATTCATCCGATCGCGTCCGGTTCAGTGCGCTCGTCGAGTTGCAACTGCATAAATGTCAGATCCAGCCAGCGCCCAAATTTAGTGCCTACCTGCGGCATTTGCGCGGTGACGACAAATCCCAGCGACTGGTGCAGATGCAGCGAGGCCTGATTTTGCGATTCGATCCCGGCGACCATGACATGCTTCCCGCAATCCCGCGCTTCATCAATCAATCGGCTTAACAATTTACGCCCCAGACCTTTCCCCTGATGATCGGGATGGACATAAACCGAATGTTCCACGGTATGGCGAAAACCATCAAAACTACGCCAGTCGCCAAACGAGGCATATCCCGTCACTACGCCATCTTCTTCACTCACCAGCACCGGATAACCTGCTATGGTCCGCGCTTCAAACCAGGCAATGCGGTTATCCGCATCCACCGTTTGGTCATTCCAGATAGCCGCCGTATACAACACGGCGTGGTTATAAATTTCCGCAATTGCAGCACAGTCGGCTTTGCGGGCAAAACGGATGGACATGTCTGGCCTCGATAAAATAATGATGATGATGTTATCAATACTATCGAAAACAGCCCGAAGCAACGGATTCCTCTATGAAATTATTGCGTGTTGCAGAGGGGATGTGACGGCTGCAAACAAAACCAATCCTGTGAGCCTGCTACTATTGATGGATTCATGCCAAAAGCACAGGAGAGCATTATGGGGCAACAAACGCAGCGTAACCGATGTTGGGTTCTGTCCTTGCGTCCGCATGGCGCGCCGGTTCCTTACGTCTGGTTTCGGTAAATGCGCTCTTTGTCGCACCAGCGCAAGCATTTACAGTTCCGGAAGTGGGAAAACGTCAATTAAATGAAATCAATCGGATCCGCTACGAACTGGAATTAATGGCAGTTGCTCTGGCTGTCGAAAACCTCACTATGCAAAAAAACGTTGCTTTGTTGTGCCAACAATACAGCCGATAAATAAAATACGCCCGGCAAATACCGGGCTTAAAGATAATTACTCAAATCGCCACGCAATATTTATGCCGACACCATAATTTCGTCCGGGCGCAGGTTCGTAATATCGCCCGTTTGACTCATTGACAATGACAGAGCCAACGTATTCTTTATCGAATAAATTATCGACACGACCAAATAAATCCACGGTAAAATTGTGGTAATTGTATTTATACCCGGTGAATAAGCCGACGAGTGTATAAGAAGGCGCTTTGGCCGTATTTTCATCATCTGCCATAATATCGCCCATATAACGCGCTTCCGTGCCTGCATACCAACCATCTTCCGGTATATAACCTATCGACGCAAAGCCCATATTACGGGCGATCCCTGGCATCCGGTTACCGTTACAATCCTGTTCATTGCACACATTGCTGCGATAGGTCGCATCAAGCCAGGTCCAGGACGCTTTTACGCGAAAATCTCCCGCGAAACGTTGATCCCATGCCAGTTCAGCGCCTTGACGACGGGTCTTTCCGGCATTTTTGTAAGTCGTACGCCCACCGCTACTGCTATCGACAACAATTTCATCATCGGTGTCGGTCTGGAACAATGCGAGACTAAGCAGCCCATCACCAATACGCGTTTTACTGCCGATCTCAATTGTATCGTTGGTGGAGGGTTTTAACCCAAAGTTCATACCGCTTTGTCCATCAGCACGATAAGACAGCTCATTAATCGTCGGCGTTTCAAAACCTCGCCCGGCTGCCAGATAGATATTCCAGGCATCGGTCATTGCATATTTTAACGAACCGGCAGGTAGCCATTTGTGATAACTGGCATCACCGCTGTCATCGCCGTTACCCGGAGTAACGTAATGGTCGTTGGAATCAAACCACACGGAGCTGTAGCGCACGCCAGCATCCAGCGACAGTTTTTCGCTCAGCTGCCACTGCGTCTGTAAATAGGGATCGACGTTCCACATCAGATTGCGTTCGTCGCGGCGCAACTCACCTTTTTGCCCGTATTCCGGCACGCCGCTATTCAGGCGGAAGTTATTGTAGCCCTTGCGGTTTTCACTCATGTTTTCGTAGTTCAGGCCGGTAGTGAACGTGAGCGGAACGCCCAGTTCACCACGGTGTGTCCAGCGGCTGTCTATCCCCTGATAATGGCGTTGCAGAGTAATCACGCCGCCCGCATGTGACGGGTTAAGTTGGGGAGCCATCGGGATTGACTGGTACTGGGTCGTTTCTCGCTCTCCGGCATACATCATCACACTCATATCATCTTGCGCGCTCAGGCTACGCTCATAGCGCAACCCAGCCTGAGTTTGCTTGATGGTTTTTCGCGTGTCGTACTGTTCTGCACGAGGCGCTTGTTGTGGATTCGCCTTCCATTCTGCTTTGGTTAGCCCACCTGGGTCATCTGCTTTGATATCCACACTATTGAAAATCAGGCTTAATTTGCTGGCGTCATCAATGCGTACGCCCAGTTTGGCATTGGCTAAATTTTTCTGTGCGCCGCTATGGTCACGATAGCCGTGGGTCGTAAAACGTGTGGTTGAGACGGTGTAATCGACATCGCCGGGTTGTGTGCCGTCGCCCGTTGCGCCCGTAGCTTTCAGCCCATAGCGCCAGCTGCCAAAACTGCCGTAGTAACTACTGGCTTCAATGGTTGGTGGCTGTTGTCCGGTCTGGGTGGTGACATTCATTACACCGCCAGACGCGTTGCCATACAGAGCAGAGAAGGGGCCACGCAGCACTTCCACATTTTGCACACTGCTTAAATCGATGTTAGATGTTTGCCCTTGTCCGTCGGGCATGGTAGCGGGAATACCGTCCACATACAGGCGAATACCGCGAATTCCGTAAGTGGAGCGGGAGCCAAATCCGCGAATCGACAGCTGTAAATCTTGCGCATAGTTCTGCCGGTTTTGTACCTGTAAACCAGGCACTCCGGTCAGTGATTCAGACAAGTTAATGCGCGGTGTTGCCAGGCGCATCTCCTCGCCATTCACCACGCTCACGGCTGCTGGGGTATCCAGTTCTGAAACCACCTGCGGTGCGGCACTGACAATCATGGTCTGTTCATCAGCGGCAAAAACAACGGGGGAAAGGACAAGCAGTGCGGGCAAAACGGTCTGTCGGACGGAAAAAATCTTCATGAAAAAAGCCAGGTTAAGAATGGGAAAACACCGTCATGGTAATGAAATTGTAAATTTATGGAAAACTAAACGGCACAATACGTTAAGTAATTGAGAAAATTGTAGTCGTAACGGTAAGAAATGCTCCACATTTGAGAAAATAATGATTACCATTCCCATTTATAACAAGGGCGTAACGATGATTACGCTTAGCGAAGCATTGTGAAGCAGCAAAAATATCGGTTCATCAAAGGGAGTCGTCATGCATTTACGTCATCTGTTTTCATCGCGCCTGCGTGGTTCATTACTGTTAGGTTCATTGCTTGTTGCTTCATCATTCAGTACGCAGGCCGCAGAAGAAATGCTGCGTAAAGCGGTAGGTAAAGGTGCCTACGAAATGGCTTATAGCCAGCAAGAAAACGCGCTGTGGCTTGCCACTTCGCAAAGCCGCAAACTGGATAAAGGCGGCGTGGTTTATCGTCTTGATCCGGTTACTCTGGAAGTGACGCAGGCGATCCATAACGATCTCAAGCCGTTTGGTGCCACCATCAATAACACGACTCAGACGTTGTGGTTTGGTAACACCGTAAATAGTGCGGTCACGGCGATAGATGCCAAAACGGGCGAAGTGAAAGGTCGTCTGGTGCTGGATGATCGTAAGCGCACGGAAGAGGTACGCCCGTTGCAACCACGTGAGCTGGTAGCTGATGATGCCACGAACACCGTTTACATCAGTGGTATTGGTAAAGAGAGCGTGATTTGGGTCGTTGATGGCGAGAATATCAAACTGAAAACCGCCATCCAGAACACCGGTAAAATGAGTACCGGTCTGGCGCTGGATAGCAAAGGCAAACGTCTTTACACCACTAACGCTGACGGCGAATTGATTACCATCGACACCGCCGACAATAAAATCCTCAGCCGTAAAAAGCTGCTGGATGACGGCAAAGAGCACTTCTTTATCAACATCAGCCTTGATACCACCAGGCAGCGTGCATTTATCACCGATTCTAAAGCGGCAGAAGTGTTAGTGGTCGATACCCGTAATGGCAATATTCTGGCGAAGGTTGCGGCACCGGAATCACTGGCTGTGCTGTTTAACCCAGCGCGTAATGAAGCCTACGTGACGCATCGTCAGGCAGGTAAAGTCAGTGTGATTGACGCGAAAAGCTATAAAGTGGTGAAAACGTTCGATACGCCGACTCATCCGAACAGCCTGGCGCTGTCTGCCGATGGCAAAACGCTGTATGTCAGTGTGAAACAAAAATCCACTAAACAGCAGGAAGCTACCCAGCCGGACGATGTGATTCGTATTGCGCTGTAATAGATATGGCGAGGGTGAAAACGGAAAGAATTGCCTGACTTTTATCACGCCGCATCCGGCACCTTCGTCAGTAGTCTGAATTTGCCCGGCACGTAGCCGGGCAATTTTGCAATTAACTCGATGTTTCAGGCTTAAACACAATTTCCTGTTTTTCTTCATCTTCCTCGACGACTGGCGCAGTGCTGTGAATTTCAGCAACGCGTTTGCGCACACCAAACCAACCTATAACCAGCAGAATACCGATAATCGGCAGCGCCGCGATGGTATAAGTCCCGTTCGGGTAATCGAACGCCATCAGCACCAGGACACTCAGTAAAAACAGTAATGTCAGCCAGGAAGTGAAGGGCGCGCCAGGCAGTTTAAAACTGACATCCGCTGCTTTGCCTTCTTTAATTGCTTTACGCAGGCGCATCTGGCAAACGATGATAAACGCCCATGAAGCGATGATTCCCAGCGACGCGAAGTTCAACACAATCTCAAATACGCGTGACGGCACCAGATAGTTGAGGAATACGCCGACGACATACACAACCAGTGTCGCCAGAATCCCGGCATACGGCACATGCTGACGACTCATTTTCGCCATAAAACTCGGTGCGGAACCGCCCATCGCCATCGAGCGCAGAATACGCCCGGTGCAGTACAGACCTGAATTCAGGCTGGAGAGGGCAGCGGTCAGCACCACAATGTTCATAATGCTGCCGATGTACGGCACACCCAGTTTAGATAAAAACGTCACAAATGGACTTTGCCCCGCCTGATACGCGCTCCACGGCAATAACATAACCAGCAACACCACGGAGCCGACGTAAAACAGACCAATACGCCAAATCACACTGTTAATCGCTTTAGGCACCATGGTCTGCGGATCTTTACATTCTCCGGCCGCTGTACCCACCATTTCAATGGAGGCAAAAGCAAACACTACGCCCTGAATCAACACCAGCGCAGGCAGCAAACCATGGGGGAAAAAGCCGCCATTATCGGTGATTAAATGAAAGCCAGTGGTGTTGCCATCCAGCGGCTGACCACTACCGAGGAACACTGTACCCACGACCAAAAAGGTTACAATGGCGAGCACTTTAATAAGCGCAAACCAGAACTCCATCTCCGCAAACCATTTCACACCGATCATATTCATGGTGCCAACGATGGTCAGTGCAGCGAGCGCAAAGACCCACTGCGGCACGCCGCCAAACGCGCCCCAGTAATGCATATACAGAGCGACGGCGGTAATATCAACAATCCCCGTCATCGCCCAGTTGATGAAGTACATCCAGCCAGCAACATAAGCGGCCTTCTCACCCAAAAACTCACGGGCATAAGAGACAAAACTGCCACTGGAAGGGCGGTGTAACACCAGCTCACCCAATGCACGCAGAATAAAAAACGAAAACAGGCCGCAGATCAAATAGACCAGTGCCAGTGCGGGCCCCGCCATTTGCAGTCGCGCCCCCGCGCCTAAAAACAAACCCGTACCAATCGCGCCGCCAATGGCGATCATCTGTACCTGGCGATTGCCCATCGCTTTGTGATACCCCTCTTCGTGGGCATTAAGCCAGCGGCGTTTCGCGGCGTGCTGATCTGAAGTGTCGGTGTCGTGTTTACTCATTGCTCTCCCTGATTGCTTTAATGAAAAAGTCATATAAGTTGCCATGAACAATGTTTATTCATCCTGGCGATGATAGTTATCACCATTATTCTTTATGGGTATAAAACTATCGGCGCAGCATCCTACCCGTTATCGATAAACGATGCAAAACATCCCCTTACAATCCTGAAGGGGATTTATACAACTGACGAAAAAATGATAAATCCTTTTGCTGGATAACCTGTGTGCTGTCCTACACTTAATCTTTAAAAGATTGTGAGGGGCATATGATTAAGGTGTATAGCGTACCCGGCTGGGGCTCTACAATCAGTGAGCTGATGCTAACACTGGCTGATATTCCTTATCAGTTCGTTGATGTCAGTGGTTTTGACCACGAGGGAACTTCACGCGATTTATTAAAAACCCTGAATCCGTTGTGTCAGGTTCCGACACTGGCGCTGTAAAAATAACGAGATTATGACGGAGACAGCGGCGATTGCATTGATGGTTCTCGATCGTCGCCCGGACCTTGCGCCACCTCTTGGGCGCGCCGAACGTCAATAGTTTCAACGGCTATTGGTCTGGCTGGTTGCTAATGTCTATCCAACGTTCACTTTCGCCGATTACCCTAAGCGTTGGGCATCTGACGCACCTGAACAGTTAAAGAAGAGTGTAATTGAATATCGCAAATCGCTTTATATCTGGCTGAATTCGCAATTGACTGCTGAACCGTATGTGTTTGGAGAGCAACTAACGCTGGTGGACTGTTATCTCTGCACCATGCGCACATGGGGACCGGGACACGAATGGTTTCAGGATAATGCCCCGAACATTAATGCGATTGTTGATGCTGTATGTCAGATACCGAAATTACAAGAAGTATTAAAAAGGAATGTCATTATTTAACAATAATGCCGGAGGTTAATGTTAATGAATCACTGGCGTAGTTAACTGGATATCCATTTGTTTGCTATGAATAGTAATTAAAGTTGGTACAACTATTTATATGATTGATGTAATTTCGTTTTTTATATGAAATATCAATTTAATATAATCCGAAAATAAAACATCTTTTCGCATGTAGAGAAACATGTCGATATGATAGTGCAGTGCAGATCATGTCATCAGGGTAGGGCGGTAGCGTATTTAATCAGGGAAAGATTACGCAACGCTGCTTTTTTGTACTGAACGATTCTCATTTTATGTTTAAAAATTGAGATACTCCTTATTTCCTGAAGCTGTTTTTCATTGCTTATACATGATCAAATACTCCTTACATAATTAAGGAGAACAAAATGAAACTTAATACACGCCAACAATTTGTATTACTTAAATAGACCAGTGAAGGTACGCATCAGAATATCCGGTGAAGTGATTAATATTTCGTTGAATATTTCTCCGGATTTTTGAAACCTGCTGCTGTAGAAATTCTGAACAGGAGGAATTATGCCTTTAGCAGCCAAACTTACCGACAAAGGCACCCAGCACGACGGTTATTACGAGACCGTCATCACCGCCGGGTCATCCACCGTTTTTATTGATGGCCTCCCCGCAGCTCGTCAGGAGGATCCGCTGACGCCGCATGATAAACCGAAGCATCCCCCTCATCCCCGTAAAATCGCCAGAGGCTCGTCAACCGTCTTTATTGACGGCCTGCCCGCCGCCAGAACCGGTGATGCTATTGACTGCGGCGGCGTGGTTATTGGTGGCGGTACGGTAAATATAGGCTGATATGTCTGAGAGGTATTTATGTCCTTAAAAGGTCTTCGCTTTACGCTGGAGGTTGACGGCCAGGAGCCGGACACCTTTGCAGTGTTGAGCTTCCGGTTAATCCAGAACCAGTCTTATCCGTTTGTGATGAGTGTGGATGTCGCCAGCGATTCTTTTATGCAGACGGCGGAGATGCTGCTGGAGAAGAAGGCAACGCTGACCATCTGGCAGGGCGTCATCCCGCAGCGTTATGTCACAGGCGTGGTGGCGGGCTTTGGCATGCAGGAGAACAATGGCTGGCAGATGCGTTACCACCTGTGTATTGAGCCGCCGTTATGGCGGTGCGGGCTGCGGCAGAACTTCCGCATCTTCCAGCAGCAGGATATCCGGACGATATCGGCCACGTTACTGAACGAGAACGGCGTCACGGAGTGGACGCCGCTGTTTTATGAGGACCATCCGGCGCGGGAGTTCTGTGTCCAGTACGGGGAAAGCGACCTGGCGTTTCTGGCGCGGCTGTGGGCGGAGGAGGGTATTTTCTTCTTTGAGCGGTTTGCGGCGGACAGTCCGGAGCAGAAGCTGACGCTGTGCGACGATGTGGCGGGGCTGTCACAGGCGGGAGAGTTTCCGTTTAACCCGGACGCATCGACAGGAGCGGAGACGGAGTGTGTCAGTATGTTCCGTTATGAGGCGCATGTCCGCCCGTCGTCGGTGCAGAGCCAGGATTACACGTTTAAGGTGCCGGACTGGCCGGGGATGTATGAGCAGCAGGGTGAGAGCCTGAACGGACAGCTTGAACAGTATGAAATATTTGATTATCCGGGAAGGTTCAAGGATGAGCAGCACGGCAAGGATTTCACGCTGTACCAGATGGAGAGCCTGCGCAGTGATGCGGAAAAGGCCACAGGGCAGAGTAATTCGCCGAAGCTGTGGCCGGGAACGCGGTTTACGCTGACGGGGCATCCGCAGAAGATGCTGAACCGTGAATGGCAGGTGGTACAGAGCATTCTGTCAGGAGACCAGCCGCAGGCGCTTCATGGCAGCCAGGGGAGAGGAACCACGCTGGGAAATCAGTTAGAGGTGATACCGGCGGACCGGACCTGGCGTCCACGGGTGCAGAGCAAACCGAAGGTGGACGGGCCGCAGAGTGCGATAGTGACGGGGCCAGCGGGAGAGGAGATTTTCTGCGACGAACATGGTCGGGTACGGGTGAAGTTTCACTGGGACCGTTATCACGGGATGACGGAGGAGAGTTCGTGCTGGGTGAGGGTGTCACAGGCGTGGGCGGGGCCGGGGTTCGGTAACCTGGCGATACCGCGTGTGGGTCAGGAAGTGATAGTGGACTTCCTGAACGGGGACCCGGACCAGCCGATAATCATGGGGCGGACGTACCATGAGGACAACCGTTCGCCGGGGAGTCTGCCGGGGACGAAGACGCAGATGACGATACGGTCGAAGACCTATAAAGGAAGCGGGTTTAACGAGCTGCGCTTTGAGGACGCCACGGACAAGGAAGAAATCTACCTGCACGCCCAGAAAAATATGCAGGTCGTGGTGCTGAACAGCAAGGATAAGCGGGTCAACTATGACCGGGCGGTCAGCATCGGGCATGATGAATTCCTGGTGGTGGCAAATGACCGGAAAGTGACGGTTGAAGGTAAACAGGACCATAAAACCACCAAAGACCACGTCAGCCTGACAGAGGGTAATCAGGGACTGGAGGTGAAAGGCGATCTGGCACAGAAAATAAGCGGCGCGCTGGGTATCAGCGTACAGGGCGATATTGTTTTACAGAGCGACAGCAAAATCAGTCTGCGGGTGGGAGGTTCATTTGTGGTGATCCATTCCGGCGGCGTGGATATTAAGGGCGCGAAAATCAATCTTAACGGCGGAGGCAGTCCGGGAGACGTGATCCTGCCGATGCGCCCGGTGATCCTGAAAGCCGCAGCCGGGAGTGGTTCGATGTTTGTGGCGCATTGCCCGAAGGAGGATAAGTGATGGAAACGGCACCCGTAAAGTACGCTATTGTGGATGGTGCTGTGGAGGAAGGATTGCTGGATTTTCTGAACGAAGTGAATCCCCCACACTGCTGTCTGTATGCAGAACCCATACAGCCGGATCTGGTCGCGCTGGCCCCCTATCTCGTGGAAGTTGTTCCGGAGGTTGAAGCATGGCTGAGAGATAAGGCGTCGCCATGGGGAATATATCTGACTTCTGAGTCATCCATGCGTGAGCTACAGCAACACTTCAGACGTTATCTGTGGGTTAGGATCCCCGAACAGGAGAAACCTGTTCTCATGCGATTTTATGATCCCCGGAATATATGGGTATTAGCGGAAGTTCTTACCCCCCGCCAGCTTCTTTTTTTTATCAACCCCGTCAGACAGCTAAGTACCCGCTATGGTGAAGAATATCGTGAGGATAATTTTTCTTCCGTCCGTCCCGCAGAAACGGACGACGGATGTGAAACATGACCATACGGAGACCATCGGGAACGACCAGAAGATAACGGTGGTGAAGGGGCAGACGGTTCAGGTCGGGACCAGAAAAGAAGGGGGCCACGACCAGAGTATCACGGTGGCGAATGACCGGCGCATAACGGTACGCAACGACCAGACGCTGAAGGTGACGAACGACCGGACGGTGAGCGTGAGTCATGATGACGGCCTGTACGTCAGAAATGACCGTAGGGTGACGGTGAAAGGGAAGCAGGAGCATAAGACGACGGGGAACCATGTCAGCCTGGTGGAGGGAAAGCACAGCCTGGTGGTGAAGGGGGACCTGGCGAGGAAGGTGAGTGGCGCGCTGGGGATAAAGGTGGACGGGGAAATCGTGCTGGAGAGCAGCAGCCGGATAAGCCTGAAAGTGGGTGGTTCGTTTGTGGTCATCCATTCAGGGGGCGTGGACATCGTCGGGCCGAAAATCAATCTCAATAGCGGCGGTAGTCCGGGAACGCCGGTGCCGACGCTGCAACCGACGGTGCTGAAGACACCGGGGGGTGAGAAGAGTGGTGATGGCAGTGACTCCGGAGAAGAAAATGAAGACCCTGGAGGGAGCGGCTTGGCCGGAAGTGGTGGTGGTGATCGAGGTGACGATGAGGATGAACCTGAAAAATATACTCTCCAGTTCCATTTTACAGACGATGACGGGATACCGTATTCAGAAATACGCTACATTGCCTTCTTTGAGGACGGTGCGCAGATTCGCGGTGAAACGGACAAGGACGGGTATACAGAAGTTTTCTCTAGAACCAATGATGCAAATGTAGAAATTAAACTGTTAACTAATGATTATTATATATTTGAGGTGAATTGTAATGAGCACCAGTAATAACATGGGTAGAACCACACAGGCTCAACCAAAGCCCGGTGTAAATGTCTGCATAGTAAAAAAAGAAATAACTAATAAATTCAATGAGATTATTACCAATGCTTTGGCTGAACAACTAGTTGTTTTAAATAAAAGAAAAAAAGACTTATATAGATGGGAGGAGACAGAAAAAAAAGAATTTCTTGATATTTTTGGGAGAAATGAGATTGAGGCTAATAAATGGCTGCTGAGAGGCGTTGAGGCAATGATATTAGTCAATCAGAGAGTGAAAAGCAATTGTTTTAAATATCAAGGTGATGAATGTATTTTTGCCAAAGTGCAGGGAGGGATTAGTAGTGAGAATCCTGTTATTGTAGGCCCTAAATTTTTTCATGCCGCGGTTAAAGGATACGATTCCCAGGTATCCACTTTATGTCATGAGTTTTCACATTTAAGCGAAGTTCTGTATACTGACGATTTAAGCCCTCCGGGTAAAAATGCGGAAACAACATCTGCTGAAGAATACAGAGAGCATGCGGAAAATCTTGTAAAAGCTAAAAGTCGAGATGTAATGATAAATGGATATAACATTGAACGTTACTTCGAATAAGATTATTCATTGCCTTTATATCACAACCTTTACGCTAATGTTTTTCAGCACAAATTTGAAAGGTGAAAATTATTTAATACCCAAAAAAAATGCTTATGGATCGTTAGTGTTCGCAGAAAAGAAGCATGAACATCCGGGTGTTTATGATTTATTTCAATCAAACAAATTCATTACAAAAGATACGACATACTTTGATCTAACTCCTGATTATGCAATGAGTAAAAATGAAAATATTATATTGTAGCTGGTATGAGAATTCGAGGGAAGATCTGGAACGTGCCCTTAATAAAGCTGCTGATGAGGTTATAGTTATTGAGCATAAAGTTAAAGAGTATTTAGGGCTGAATGAGAATATAAGACAAGAAATAATACTGTCTCTTATACACATCTGACGC
>ERZ1026999.551-NODE-551-length-16556-cov-13.422338_pt1 | contig 16556 bp, 28 predicted proteins | sample MGYA00519453_ERZ1026999 | MGnify/ENA primary metagenome ERZ1026999 (study PRJEB26926, sample SAMN06164453) | human gut metagenome | biome: ENVO:00009003; feature: ENVO:2100002; material: ENVO:00002003 | host: Homo sapiens | place: USA | collected 2012 ...
CGAGATTACTACGCGTCTCGTGGGCTCGGAGATGTGTATAAGAGACAGGGGCAGCTTTGGCGATATCGTTGATGTCAAGCTGGCCCGGGTTGACGGCGAGACCATCAGAGCGGATACCTGGTACACCCTGAGACGCGGCGAGATCGTGGAGGTGGTGGAATGACGATTGCATGGATTTTCTGCTACATCGGCGTGGGCACAGCAGTAACCTGGTTCATGCGGATGGTGGACTGGATTGACCGGGAGGACGAGCGATGAGAAAACGCCTATCACCCGCCGATATCGCCACCGCCCTGCGGGCATGCGTAGAGCCTGGAAAACCGTGCCTCAGAACGTGCCCCTACGCCGGCACCAACAAGGACGGGACCTGTATCCGGCAACTCTGCCAGGATGCCGCTGATGCCATCGACAACCAGTGCACACACATCCAGGCCCTCATCAAGGCTAACGAGGCGCACCGCGAGATGGTGGCGCAGGCCCCGAAGCCCCCGACCAATCGGGGCGAAATGGTGGAAGCCCTGGACGCTATCGAAACCGGCATGACCCGGCTGGCCATGTCCCGGGATATCTGGCAGAACGATCTGGTGTATACCCTGTGCCAGGGTGTGCGGCTCCTGCTGGAGGACCGCATCAAGAATCGGGGTGCGCGATGAGGGTATATCAGTACTGCACCCGGGACAGGTTCCACCTGCCAATCCATCAGGCAGACACCCTGGAAGAGCTGGCAGCCCAGGTTGGCATTAAGCACGCAAGCGCAAAGCGCGGATTCTACCGGGCATACACGGGCAAAACCAAGGACAGCGTGTACGATTACGTTGATATCCCGGACGATGACGAGGAGGAGGACGAATGATGACGTATATTTGTGACTGCTGCCACGCGGCGTTTGATACCCCACGCGTGGAGCATGAGGAGTCTGCAGAATACGGCCCCAGCACGGCATTCTACTGCCCCCGCTGCGGCTTTGAGATGGGCAATCCCAGCGAGTACTTGGCCGATGAGTGCCCGTCCTGCCACAGTCTCAAAAATCGTGATGACCGGCTGTGCCATAAATGCGGCCAGCGCGTCCGTGGCCTGCTGAGACTGTTCCTGCACGACTTCACGCGGGATGAGCGCGAGTACCTGGCCGACCTGATAGAGGGGTGCAACCTCGATCGCATGATCGTCGAGGCGGAAGTCCCCGCGGAGTAACCCATGCACGAGAACGGAGTGGCCCGCTATATCAGGGCGACAGTAGATATTTATTTTCCGGAGGGCGAAATGTCTTGCAAGCTCTGCCCTCTGCTGGAAACATACTCCCGCAACCAGTGCCGCCGGACGGGCGAGTATCTGCTGGACACGCGCGGGACCGGGGCATATTGCCCCCTGAAAATTCTGGAAGAGGAGGGCAAATATTGAACATCTACGAGAAAATCGCGGCCATCATGCAGGACGTGCAGTATCTGGCGAAAGACGGCGAAGTGTCGTTTGGCTCCACCAACTACAAGGCCCTGAGCGAGGAGAAAGTAACATCTATCATGCGGGCCGAGATGCTGAAGCACAAACTGGTGGTTTTCCCCGCATCGCAGATTGCGAACCGCACCGGCAACATCACTCATGTGGACGTGGTGTACCGCATGGTGAACGTGGAGAACCCCGAGGAATCCATCGAAATCGCATCTTGCGGCGACGGTGCAGACACCCAGGACAAGGGGAGCGGCAAGGCCATGACCTACGCCTTTAAGTATATGTGGCTGAGGACCTTCGCCTTGCCTACCGGCGAGGACCCGGACAAGGTATCATCTGCCGAGCTGGACGAGAAGGATCGGAACCCTGTGTGTGGGCGATGCGGCGCGATGATTGCGCCGGTGAAGAAGCGCAGTGGCGAAACTTGGCAACCCAAGGACATGGCCAAATATGCACAATCCCGTTACGGTATGCCGCTCTGCGGCGACTGCATGAGGGCGGCGAAAAAGGAACACGAAAATGGTACAGGTTGATGTTTCCGCCGTCCGCTGGCAACAGGACAGCGATGGGGCGTGGCTGTGCCTGCGGGTGCAGTCCCCACAGGTGGCCATGAACGCCTGCGACGAGTATCAGGCCGATAAAGAGCACGTCGCTCAGATCAGGCGAAAGGGCCGGAGCCTCGATGCAAACGCCTACTGCTGGGTGCTCCTGGACAAGCTGGCCGCGCACTACAACCTCCCCCGGGAAGCGATATACCGGGAGGAGATCAGGACCATCGGCGGCGTGAGCGACGTGCTGTGCATGGTGGAGCGGGCCGCAGATGATTTCGTCAGACGCTGGACGGCGCAGGGTATCGGGTGGATGGCCGAGCAAGGCCGCAGCAAGATCCCCGGGTGCGTGAATGTGACGGTATGGTACGGCTCCAGCTCTTACGATACAGAGCAAATGAGCCGGTTGATCGACCAGATTGTATCGGACTGCGAGTCCGCCGGAATCGAGCATCTTCCGCCCCAGAAGCTGGCAGCGATGAAGCGGGAATGGGGGCGAGACGATGGGCAGTAAAGCGAAAGACATGGCGGGCCAGCGGTTTGGGATGCTCGTCGCAGTGCGCCGCAATGGCACCAGCCCGAATGGCTGCGCCAAATGGGAGTGCCGGTGTGATTGCGGCAGGACCATCCACGTAGACTCAACCCGGCTACGCAAGGGCCGTGCGCGGCACTGCGGATGCCAGTACGCGCCGCAACCTACGCCGCCTATCACATGGCACGGCGAGACGCGGACCGTCAGCGAGTGGGCAGCCATCACGCAAATCCCCGCAAAACTCATCCGTAGCCGGTTGGTGGCCGGATGGCCCACAGACGAGATATTTGGCGATGGCCGGAAAACGCAACCCTGTTGGGGCTGTAAACGCGCCTGCGGTGGGTGTTCCTGGAGCCAGGGTTTTACTCCTATCCCCGGATGGGTTGCCACGGAGACGCTTGTGGACCCCAGCAAATGCGGGGGGGCATACAAGTCCTACCAGATCGAAAAGTGCCCGGAGTTTGAGCCGGACGAACCGAGGTGAACATGGAACACAGATGTTTCATCTGCGGCAGAAACGGGGCGTATGACCCGCTGGAACGCCATCATATCTTCGGCGGGGCATACCGGGCCAAGAGCGAGAAATACGGCGCTGTGGTATGGCTGTGCGGCGACAGGTGCCACAGGAACGGGAAGTCTGCCGTTCACCGGAACGGCGACCAGATGCGCCGATTGCGTCGGTACGGACAGCTGACGATCATGCAGAACGAGGGCTGGACAGAGGACGATTTCAGGCGCGAGTTTGGAAAGTCATATCTATAGGAGGTAGAGATGGAAAAGAAATTGCTGTACACAAGAAGCGAAACGGCCAGGCTGTTGAGCATCAGTGTTGACACGCTGGATGCCATGCGGCGCGACGGCGTTATCCAGGGCTATCGTGTGGGCCGGTGGAACCCCCGCGTCTACTTCAAGGCCAAGGATCTGGAGAAGTTTGTGGAGCGTCTGGAGGTGGCAGAATGCTGAACAAGATCGTCATCATGGGCCGGTTGACCCGGGACCCTGAACTGCGCCGCACCCAGGGCGGCACCGCCGTCACCAGCTTCACCATGGCCGTGGACCGGGACTTTAAGTCCCAGAGCGGCGAGAAGGAAACGGATTTTATCGACGTGGTGGCCTGGCGCAATACAGGTGAGTTTGCCGCGAAGTACCTTGCCAAGGGCCGCATGGCCGCCGTGGAGGGCCGCATTCAGGTCCGCGACTGGCAGGACAAAGACGGGAACCGCCGCAAGTCCGTGGAGGTGGTGGCTGATAACGTGTATTTCGCGGATTCCAAGCGGGACAGCAAACCCCAGGAGTCCCGCGCAGTCGACGATCAGGAATTTGGCGAGATCGAAGATGATGGCGACCTGCCGTACTGACGGAGGACTGCCATGCCGAATAGAATCATAAAGGAAAGCTTATGCGACTCAGAAAAAATCGCAGCTCTTTCGGATTTTGAGTTTCGGCTTTGGGTTGGATTGATTACGCAAGCGGATGATGCGGGGCGCGGAGATGCCCGCCCCGCTATCATAAAAGGACGTGTTTTCCCGTTCCGGGAGAGGTTATCCATCAAAGATATCGATGCTGCGCTCCAAGAATTGGCGGCAAAAGGCTGCGTGTCCCTCTACACAGTGGACGGGAGGCCCTACTTTTTGTTCCCCGGGTGGGTCAAGCATCAGCGTATCAGAGATTGCAAGCCGAAGTTCCCCGAGCCTCCGGAAAACACAGTTTTGCAACAATCTGCGGCGAGTCGCGGCAATCTGCGGCAAGTTGCCGCAATCTGCGGCGAGTCGCGGCAATCTGCGGCCTTAATCCAATCCGAATCCGAATCCAATCCGAATCCAAGAGAGAAAAACGCGCACGCCGCGCGTTTCTCCCCACCAACCGTTGATGCTGTGGCGGAGTATGTCCGTGAGAAGGGCTATCACGTCAACGCAGATCGCTTTGTGGCCTTCTACCAGCAGAAGGGCTGGATGGTCGGCAAAAACCACATGAAGGACTGGAAAGCTGCCGTCCGCACATGGCATTACCGGGACAACCCAAAGCCGCCAGCGGAGCAGAAGGGCCCAAAATGGACGTACAACACCGACACCGGCGGCTGGACGCAGGAGGACTGACGCATGCTGGACTCTCTCTACCTGGAGCAAAACGTCATTGGCGCACTGCTCATCCAGCCAGAGTGCTACGAAGCCGCCGCAGAGCTGTCCCCGGATGACTTTTTGGTGCCGGAATATGCAGAGCTGTTCCGGGCCATCCAGCGGCGGAATGAAGCCGGGGACCCTGCGGATGCTCCGTCCGTGCTGATGGACGCATCCAGCCGCAACGACAACGTGACCAGCAAGATCATGACGGACTGCATGGAAGTTGTTGTGACCACCGCCAACATCGACGTGTTGGTGGCCGGGATGCGGGATGCATCTATGGGGCGGAAGCTCAGAGATTTGGGGGAAGAACTACGAACAGCGGATCTATCTCCGCAGGATGCCCTCAGGACGGCACAGGAAGCAGTCGCGGCGATTCAGGACGGCGCGGGGGTATCCGGGGGCCTGGAAGTCTCCGAGGCCGTGAAGAGCCTTAAAAATCGCGTCGACAAGGGTTTTGCTGGCGGCCCCCCACCATACGTCAAGACCGGCTTGCAGGAATTTGACCGATTGCTGGGCGGCGGGCTTATCAACGGCGGGTTTCACATCGTTGCCGCACGGCCCGGAAAGGGCAAATCCGCCCTGGCTATGCAAATCGCCCTCAATGCGGCAAAACGCGGCGTGAAGGTGCTGTATATCTCCCTGGAGATGTCACCGGACGACTGCACCAGCAGGCTGACGGCCAACATAGCGGGGATATCCTCCCGGCTACTGATGTTCGGCGGCACACTGACAGAAGCGGAATACGCCAAGTATGCGGAAGCATCCGCCAAGCTGTCCGAGTTGCCCATCGTGTTTAACCGGCGGACGGGTATGGACATGCGGGGAGTGACGGCGCTGGCCTACAAAGAGCGACCGGGGTTGATTGTGCTGGACCACATCGGCCTGCTGGAGCAGGAAAACAAGAAAGCCACGCTCTACGAGAGCACAACGAAGAACAGCCGGTCGGCGAAACTGCTGGCCATGCGGATGGATATCCCACTGCTGTGCCTGTGCCAGCTGAACAGAGCCGGTGCGTCAGACCGTGGCGGCGAGTTTCGGGCCACTATGGCCAACCTCCGGGAATCCGGCGCGATCGAGCAGGACGCGGACACCGTGACGTTGCTGCACAGACCGTGCGAGAAGGAGGACCGGGGCGAATGGGACCCGGACATGCTGGAGCTATACCTGGACAAAAACCGACGCGGCCCCACCGGGATGGTGAGGATGGCCTATTTCCCCAACACGGGCCGCATAGTGAAGTGAGGGTGACATGAAAAAGATCGTTATTCCCCTGCCCCCTGTGACAAAGAAGAACCACCCCAGGCTCATCCGCGGGCCTTACGGGGAGCCGAAGATCATTCCGTCTAAGCAGTTCGCAGAATATCAGGAGTCGGCGGCATGGTACTGCCACTCGGACAAGCCGATATCGGAGCCGGTAACGGTAAAGTGTCTGTTTTACATGCCGACTCACCGGCGCGTGGACCTGACCAATCTCCTGGAAGCTATCGACGACGTGCTGGTACATACCAGAGTACTGGAAGATGACAACAGTAACATCATCGTGTCGCACGACGGGAGCCGGGTCCTGTACGACAAGGAAAACCCCCGGACGGAGGTGTATATCAGCCGGTATGAATGACTTTGACTACGATTGCATGCAGAAAAAGCGCACTGCGCGAGGCGCATTTGCGCATATCAGCCGAAAGCGCGGCGGGTGTACGCTGCCCAGCGACAACCTGACCGCGAAGCAAAGAAGGGAGAAAAATGGAGAAGTGAAAAGCTACAACATCACCCGGCCCATGCCGTGGCCGGAGTTCAAGGCACTGCCGGAGGACCTGAAACGCGAGTTCTTTCGCAACATGCAGAGCTTTGGCGGTACCGCAAAATGGCTGGCGGATGAAATGGGCACGTCAGACATGACCGTAAGAGCCGCCGCAAAAGCCGCCGGGACACCGTTTGCGCGCGGAAATGGGAATTTGCTACTGCGGAACCGGAAGGTCGCAGAGTGGGCGAACGCCGAACAGCAGACTGCCGCAGAGACTACCGCTGAAGAACCTACGATTCAGGAATCCGGGAAGAGTTTGATCCTGGAGCATGCCCGCATGGAGTTCAATTTCACCGATTTTTCGGATTTGGTGCAATTTCTGCGGGTAGCGGTGCCGGAGAGCGGGAAAGTGACGGTGGAGTGGTGAGACGATGGAAACATATCTGGAATTTCTGAAATCCAAGATCGTATTGGCCAGAGAGAGCGGGTTTTGCGTTGACCCAGGGGAGATCAACCCGAACCTGAAACCGCACCAGCGGGACTCTGTGATTTGGGCGCTTCGCGGCGGGCACCGGGCCTTGTTCCAATCCTTCGGCCTTGGAAAAACGGTGCAAGAAATAGAGTTCTGTCACCAGGCCGTAAAGCACGACGGCGGACGGGCGCTGATCGTCCTTCCGTTGGGTGTCCGCCAAGAGTTTGCCAGGGACGCGGAAACCATATTGGGCTACCCGGCCCCGGTATACATCACCAAGATGCAGGACCTGGCCGGAACAGATGCTGAGATCGTCATGACAAACTATGAGCGCGTCCGTGACGGTGATATCGACCCGACGCAGTTCACGGCAGTAGCGCTGGATGAAGCGTCCGTGCTGCGCAGTTTCGGGAGCAAGACATATCAAACCTTCCTGCCCAAGTTCCGGGGCGTGAAGTATAAACTGGTCTGCACGGCCACACCATCGCCCAATCGGTACAAGGAGCTTATCCATTATGCTGGATATCTGGAGATCATGGACACGGGGCAGGCCCTGACACGGTTTTTTCAGCGCGACAGCACCAAGGCAAACAACCTTACCCTGTACCCGCACAAAGAAGATGAATTCTGGCTCTGGGTATCCTCGTGGGCGCTGTTCGTGGGGAAGCCCTCCGATTTAGGATATGACGATACCGGGTATGACCTTCCCCCGCTGGACGTCCGGGTGCATATCGTCCCGGACGACTATGGCACGGAAACGGACCGGGACGGGCAATACAAGATGATGAACGACGCGGCAGCATCCCTGGCGGAGGCCGCGCGGGAAAAGCGTGACAGCATTCAGCGGCGCGTCGCCGTAGCCAAAGGAATCGTAGACAGCGACCCGGAGGCACATTTTATCTTGTGGCACGATCTGGAAGCGGAACGCCACGAAATAAAGAAATCCCTGCCGGAAACCGTGGACATCTACGGCAGCATGGATTACGACGAGCGGGAGCGCCGGGTAATTGATTTTTCGGAAGGCCGAACACGTTTGTTTGCAACGAAAAAGAGCCTATCTGGCTCTGGGTGCAATTTTCAGAGACATTGCCACCGGGCTATCTTCATCGGTATTGACTATGAGTTCAACGATTTCATTCAGGCAATCCACCGGATTTACAGGTTCCTGCAAACGGAACAGGTGATTATCGACATCATCTACACAGAAGCGGAGGACCCCATCTACCGTGTCCTGATGCAGAAGTGGAAGCAACACAACGACATGCAGGCACGAATGCGGGAGATCGTCCAGAAATATGGGCTTTCCGGTGAGGCACAGACGGAGAAAATGAGCCGGAGCATAGGAGTTGAAAGAGTGGAAATCAAGGGAAAGAATTTCATCGCCGTGAATAACGACTGCGTAGAGGAAACGGCGAAGATGGCGGAAAACAGCGTGGGCCTTATTGTGACCAGTATCCCGTTTTCCAACCACTATGAGTACACGCCCAGTTACAACGATTTCGGCCACAATGAGGACACACGGAGATTCTTTGAGCAGATGGACTACCTGACGCCAAACCTCTTGCGCGTACTGAAGCCGGGGCGCGTGTTCTGCTGCCATGTAAAGGACCGGGTCCTGTTCGGCAACGCTACGGGCATGGGCATGCCAACCATGGAGCCGTTCCACGCGATGTGCATCCGGCATTACATGCAGCATGGGTTCGCGTATTTCGGGATGATCACCGTTGTGACGGACGTGGTGCGAGAGAACAACCAGACATACCGGCTGGGCTGGACGGAGCAGTGCAAGGACGGCTCAAAGATGGGGGTTGGCTGCCCGGAATACATTCTTCTGTTCCGCAAGCTGCCTACGGACCGCAGCAAGGCTTACGCAGACGAAAAGGTGGTAAAGAGCAAGGACGAATACACCCGGGCACAGTGGCAGATTGACGCGCACGGGTTCTGGCGCTCATCTGGCGACCGGCTCATGACCAAAGAAGAGATCATGGCCATGGACACCGGGAAAATCCAGGCGGCATACCGGAAGTACAGCCGAGGGACCGTGTACGATTACGCGGAACATGTCCGCATGGCGAAGGAGCTGGACACAGATGACAAGCTGCCCGCCACGTTCATGGTGGTTGCCCCCGGCAGTTGGACGGACGAAGTGTGGGACGATATTAATCGGATGCGCACCCTTAACACCACGCAAAGTCAGCGCCGCCAGCAAATGCACGTTTGCCCGCTCCAGTTGGATATTGTAGACCGGCTTATCAATCGCTACAGCAATCCCGGGGAATTGGTGCTGGACCCCTTCGGCGGACTTGGCACTGTCGCCCTGGAGGCGATGAAGGCTGGGCGGCGCGGGTATACCATCGAGCTGAACAACGGGTATTTCCGCGATGCTGTGGGCTATCTCAAGGAGTACGAGCAGGAGGACATGAACATTTCCCTTTTCGACTTGATGGAGGTGGTGAATGATGCAACACCTCGGTGATATTACAAAGCTCGACGGAACCACCATCGAGCCGGTGTGGTGCGTGACGGGCGGAAGCCCGTGTCAGGACCTGAGCATCGCGGGAAAGCGTGCCGGTCTCGCAGGTGCGCGAAGCGGTCTGTTTATGGAGCAGATCAGAGTGATAAAGGAGATGCGGGAGCATGACAAACGACTTGGCAGGGCAGGAGAGCTTATTCGCCCGAGATACATGGTGTGGGAAAACGTCCCCGGAGCATTTAGCAGCAACAAAGGACGAGACTTCGCGGCCGTGCTCGAAGAAATCATCAAAATCGTCGAGCCGGAGGCCCCCGGTATTGAAGTGCCTGAAAAGGGCTGGCCTACCTGGGGGGGATACCACGATGAAGTGGGAGGGCGATGGAGCGTGGCGTGGCGAACTCACGACGCACAATACTGGGGAGTGCCCCAACGCCGTCGTCGTATCTCGGTTGTCGCAGATTTTGGAGGAGACACCGCATCCGAAATACTCTTTGACCGCAAAAGCGTGTCAGGGGATATTGCGGAGAGCGGAGCGGCGGGGGAAGGATTTGCCGAAGCGGCTGAAAGCGGTTTTAATCCGGCAGTCGCAAGGAGCCTCACCGCAAGAGCGGACGGAAGCCCCTGCGCCGACAGAGGCCCCAACATCGTATGCAGTCCGAATCGGGGGGGGCTGTGACGGAGGTGGAAAGGGCGACCCGTCCCCCACACTGACCGATGGCGACCGCCACGGAGTAATGTGCATGACCCCGTGGGACGCGCAAAGCCAGCGCGTATACGATGGTAACGGCGTTTCGCCTACGCTCAGTTCCCGTGAAAACAGTGGTCTGAACCGCGAAGCTGTGCTATGTGCCGGGTTTAAGGCCGGGCAGGGCGCACAGGCGGGCGGCATTGGGTACGGCGAGGAAGTGTCGCCCACGCTGGCGGCGGTACCCAGCGGGACGAACCAAACCCCGGCAGTGGTGGTGCTGGACATGACACACGCCTGTGATGTCATCCGCGAATGCGGAGAGCGGGTCCCGTCGTTGCAAGCCCGTATGGGAACAGGTGGCAATCAAGTGCCGCTGGTGGCATACGGTATCGGCAACGGACAAGCCAACGAAGCCAGTGTTATGGCGGAGGAAGTCAGCCAAACGTTGAACACCATGCACGATGTTCAAGCAATTTTATACCAGCCCAAAAGTGCGATGGAAGAAAACTGGGCAGAAAGCGAGACGAAGAACGCATTACGCGCAGGAGAAAGTAAAGTGAGCCACGCAGTCGTTTGTGAGGACGTGAGCCACGCACTGCGGGCAAATGCTGGCTGTGCGTACCGGGAGGACGCGGAGACATACCCGGTGCAGAACATGGTGGTGCGTAGATTGACACCGCTGGAATGCGAACGGCTGCAGGGATTTCCGGACGGCTGGACGGACATCGGCGACTACACCGACAGCACCAGCAAGAAGCGCAAGACCTCCGACAGCGCACGGTACAAGGCACTCGGCAACAGCATCGCGCTGCCGTTCTGGCGCTGGATGTTGGGCCGTATGGCGGCCTATCTGCCGGAGGGCGCAACGCTCGGCAGTCTCTTCGATGGCATCGGCGGCTTCCCGCTGTGCTGGGAGAATATACACGGTGCCGGGACGGCAATCTGGGCAAGCGAGATTGAGGAGTTTCCGATTGCCGTGACCAAATTAAGGTTTGGAGGAGCGATTACATGAGCATCAACGAGACGTGTAGAGGTGTGAAAGGAGAACCCGTGAAGCCACCGCATGAAGAGATTGCCGCAACCCTGCGCGAATATGCAGAATGGGCCGATGCAAATATCTACGAAGTACCTATTATGCTGCCGGATGATTTGAGAACGGCGGCTGATATGCTGGAGAAAGGAGAATGATATGGACGCGCTGAAGTTTTTGAGCGAAGCCAAGCGGATGTGTGACCAGCATACGGAACCCTGCAATACGTGCGCCGCAAACGAATTTTGTGGCTTTACGCCGGAGTTCCCGAGCGAATTCGGGAAAACGACTCAAATGCAGAAGATTGTGGAACTTGTTGAGATGTGGAGCAAGGAGCACCCTCGTAAGACGAGGCAGAGTGTGTTTCTGGAGCAGTGGCCGGGAGCAAGAGTTGGAGGGGATGGATTGCTAGCAATTTGTCCGGGCGCGCTTTCTGCTGATTACAGAGGCTCTAACGGGGGATGCATGGACCCAGAAAAAAGGTGCGTAGACTGCCACCGTGAGTTTTGGATGCAGGAGGTGGAGTGATATGGCTGATATCACACGCCAGCCCTGGGCCGAATGGCTGGAAAACTCCCTGAGAACGGTAGTGGACATTGAACCGGTATGCCTGTGTATTGTAGCAACAAAGCCGGATGGGACCGTTTTTACCGGATATTACAACGCCGATGCAACGGATAAGGCCGTGTTTGCGCACAATATCCAGAGCGATGTGACCATGGATATCATCCGGGCGAACATCGGGGAAATCAAGGAGATGCTTGAGGAGAATGACAATGGATAAGTACATCGATGAATCGGCAGTGCTTCAGAGAGCTCTGGACACCTATGGCTCTGCTTTGCAGATCGTGGTAACGATGGAAGAAATGAGTGAGCTACAGAAGGAGCTGTGCAAGTACCTGCGCGGCAAATACTCGCCCGAAAGCATCGCCGAGGAGATCGCCGACGTGGAGATTATGCTTGAGCAAATGAAGATGCTGTTTCGCTGCGCGGGTGCTGTGAGTTCCGTGCGCAGGCGCAAGGTGGAGCGGCTGAAAGAGAGGTTAGACAATGGCTGAATACATTGAGCGCCGCACGGCAATTGAGCATTTGAACGTTTGGTGCGGCGGGTGTGGAAGCGCGGTGGAATGCATCCTCGCAGAGCCCGCCGCTGATGTGGCCCCAGTGGTATACTGCCGAGAGTGCAAGAGAAGTGGCTTGACGGAATTCGGAAAGAGATATTGCTCCGAACCGATGGGCGCGTTCGTGGGATGTATCCCGGTAGAAGACGACTCCTTTTGCAGTGGTGGCAAGAGGAGGGAGGATGCCCATGCCCAAGACTAACCCCCGCAGAATACCCCGAACACAGGCCGACGTAGACAAAGCCTACAGCAACGGAATTGTGGAGGGCTTGAGCCGTGGCATAGATTTGATGCTGTATGTCCTGATCGATAAGCACGACGCGCCGATGGACGATGTGCAGCAGCTTGCCGGTGAGCTAAACCACGCCGCTCAGTGCGTGGCGGAAGGGTACGTTACCTGGGCAGATATCCGGCAGATGCTCAAAGAGTACGGCGTTGAGACGGCGCTGGAATAGGAGGTACGATGAACGTTTACAGAGGGGTTCCAATAATCTTGTGCGAAGAGCCCAAGCTTGCTATTGCGGATGTGGAAGAGCACTTTGTAGAGAGCTGGGATGGTTCCTTTTGCGGCGTGTGCTTGAAAATTCATGTACATGGCGACGTGAAACCATTCCGCCATACGTTCGCCAAGGTGCATGTGTTTGGGCGGGACGTGACAGTGTATCAGGGAGACAGGCCAAACACGTTGATTACAACGGGCGCGGAACCAGAGGGCTTTTATGACACTCCTGGAGGTGCTACATGAGCAACAAATACTCGCTTCCCTACGATATCCGAATGGAGTGCATCGCCTACGTCAGGGGCTATCCCCGCCGGGTCCGCGCGTACAACGCGGCCCGAGAAGAAGTGCTGGAGTCGTCAGACTACGCCGTGTCCGGCATGCCCCATAGCCCCGGTAACAGCAGGATAGCCGAACGCAAGGCGGAACGGCTGGCAACCATAGAGAGCTGGCCGGAGACGAAGAAGATGCGGGCCGTGGAATACGCCATGGACAACGTAGGCAGGGACATTGCCAATGAGAACGTGCGGCGTAAGCTGTTATGGGTGATCATGCGGAATTGCGAGAACCGGGACAGATACCCGCTTAGAATCATGGACGGATGCGGATTCAGCGAGAGAACCATGAAGCGCCGCAAAGCTGCATTTTTGTGGCACGTAGCGGATTATTTGGGCCTGGTTTCCTAAAAGTTGGCCCATTAGGCACATAAAAACGTGCTAAAATAGTATCATCGGAGAGTGGAACCAGTCAGCCCACAACCCGAAATTTCATTTTTCTCATCTTTCTTTCCTTCATAGGTTAAGGCACAGCTGGTAATTGGTGCTTCCGCGCAAGCGGCCTCGCAAGAGCGTTACCGGCAAGCAGACACTCACGGGATATCTCGCGGGTGTCTGTTTTTATGCGGGTGTAGCCAAAAGGTAAGGCCCGGGACTTTGACTCCCGTATGTGCTGGTTCGACTCCAGCCGCCCGTTCCAAAAGATAGCAGTAGGGGTGCCCAATTGGGCGGGTGAACTTGTGCCATACATAGCGCAGAGGTGGGAGCGCGGCACATAAGCAGGAGATGAACAGGAGTGACGCATAATGGCAACAAAGAAATCTACCGCCATCGCAAAAGCAAAGGATAACCGACCGGAGACCGGCAGAGGCGGGAAAAGAAACTTTCCCCAATCCATGCCTGACCTTAGCAGCGATGAAGATAGAGCCCTTGTATCTCGCCTCCTTACAGAAGCCCTTGTAGAATACAGACAGCCAAGGGTAAAGAGTGACGAAGAACTTACGGAGAGAATAAACGACTATTTTGCCCGGTGCGCTGAGACAGGACAGACCCCAACAGTAGAGGAGCTATACATGACAACAGGCTACTCAATTAGCACGGTTAAGGACTGGTTATACGGAAAACGCAAGGGATTTAGCTCCGAAACGGCAACCATCATAAAAAAAGCCAAGGGTTTTCTGCAGACTTTTGACGCAAAACTTGTGGTTTCCGGGAAGCTGAATTTCCTTGCCTATTGCTTCCGGGCCAAGAACTATTACGGCATGGTGGACAAGCAGGAGATGGTGCTGACCCCGAATCAGCCGCAGATTGAGGGCTTGACCCCCGAACAGCTCCAGCAGAAGTACATCGAAGCCAGCGACTTTGATGCAAAATGAGCCGAAAGCGAGCGACTTTTGCACGACTTTCCGTCAACTCTGGGGAAGTGGGCAAGAAAAATCCCGCCTTTATACACGGAATTTTGTAAACGACTATGATTTTGGGGCAAAACGGGTGACTTTGGCGCAGACACCAGCGACTTTCACAGCGACTATGCCAGCGACTTTCGCCCGGAGTCAAACGACTATGCCAGCGACTTTTGCGACTTTCCCGGCGATTTTGGCGGAGCGCCACGCACGGCGAAGCATTCACCGGAGCCCCCCCGAGACCGCACCACCGGAGCAGGCCGCCCCCGGCAAAGCAACAGGGGAACAAGGGCGGCGGCAATCTGGCAGCGCACCGCGAAAGCGGCAAGCCACGGAGCAGAGGACAACGCCACACCATAAGGCCATAAACAACGGCCACAGGACGAGCAGGACGGCGGCGGTATAGGGATAGCCACCAAACATTAAAACGCCTTACAGGTGCGTTAAAATGGCAAATAGGGCATATAGCAGAAAAGCCCCCGGAATACACCGAGAGCAAAAGAAGACCCCGCACAGCTTACGCCATGCGGGGCACGGTTATTTCTGGAGCTTTGCAAGGTCAAGCAGCAGTAAAATAGGCTGCAACAGGATATACAACAGGATCATTGTGGGCACCTCCTTACATTTCGATTGTACCACATCCGCCGGAGCGGGTCAAGCAAAAGTAAAGCGGCGGGCCGTTGCCGTTTTGGTGTATCTGGCTGCAATCTCCGGGACAGCTGTTGATGTACATGTAACTATCCTAATCCAGCGTCAATACGCCCTGTATACAGGTATCCAGGTTACCGGCGCCGATCCACGCGCCAAGGCTGTCGAGATCGGGCAAATACCACCACATTTCCGCGCCCTCCGGGCGCTCGACCTGCGCGCGCGGCTCGAGCGGTGCCGTGCCTCTGACGTGGTAATAGATATCCTCGGCCAACACGTAAGTGTTACCCCTGTAAGTGACGCTGCGCCCGGCGGTACCCTTAATTGTCTGTGTCATTGATATACACCCCTTTGAAGTTAATTATATAGATTTATTTTGATTTTGCAAGCCTTTATTTCTCCGATTTTGCAGATGGTTGATTACTTGGATTTGCGGACCACGTCGGCCAGGACGGCCAGCGGAAACCATATAATCAGCAACAAGATAGATATCAATCCGGAACCCCCTCAAGCGAGGCAAAACCGGCGCGCTGTGGTCTTCTTGGTGTACTTGGCGTACAGATCCGGTTGATCGGCCTTGAGGGCCTTAGAGTCCAGCCGGGACGATGTGACAGCCTTGTAGGTGATCTTGTAATCCAGCCCCGCCAGGGTATCAACCCCGGCGGCGTCCATGTGCTGCTTGATGGAGTCTTGCAAGCTGTCAATCTCTGCGGCCAGCTCGTCGGCCATGCGGCGCAGCTCTCTGAGCTCTTGCACCTTGGCGGCAATCTCGTTAGCGCTCATTGCTGCACCTCCTGCCGGGCGGCCCGGATAGCTCCATACATCCGGCGGAAAGCCTGATGCAATGCCCTGGCCTGCACATCAAGCCATTCTTCCTGGCTGTTCGGCCTGCGCTCCCCGTTACGGGTGCGCTTGAGTTCTGAGGGGGTGCAGAGGGCGGCGGCGATGTCCCCATCATACACAAGGGCAGAGCCGCCCCAGCTGTATTCGCTCCAGTTGCGCGCCCCATTCAAGGCCACAGTCTGGCAGGCGGTGCAGTTTTCCAAAGTTTCGCCGGAGATATAGCCGCCCTTGTAGTAGTCCGTGAGCTGCTGGAGCATGTCCATGGCGTACTTAGTTACGCCCCGGCTCCATGCGCTGCGGTCCTTGCGCTGTTCAAGCGTCTGCGCTGCCTTTGCAAGTACTGTTGTATAATCCATTGTATTACCTCCCGGCCTTACTGGCCTATCTCTTGCCAACGGCTGCCGGATATGGTATACTCTCCGTGCTGGCCTGTTGGCTGGTTGTGGGGGCGTTCCCGGTGTGCTTTGGCTGGCTGTCGGGTGCGCCCTCGTCTTGTATGTGTCTATTGTAATGCCCATTAGGGTATTTGTCAATAGTTATGGGCAATATAATGCCCTTAAAATACAGATAATAATTTGTGTGGGTATTTGTATAATATGCCCATTGCGGTATACCCATATGGTGCAAGCAGGGCAAGCCTTGGCGGCTGTCGATCTCCCTGTCTCTTATACACATCTCCGAGCCCACGAGCCGCGTAGTAATCTCGTATGC
>ERZ1026999.574-NODE-574-length-16000-cov-4.294073_pt1 | contig 16000 bp, 8 predicted proteins | sample MGYA00519453_ERZ1026999 | MGnify/ENA primary metagenome ERZ1026999 (study PRJEB26926, sample SAMN06164453) | human gut metagenome | biome: ENVO:00009003; feature: ENVO:2100002; material: ENVO:00002003 | host: Homo sapiens | place: USA | collected 2012 ...
GAACTTTTTATTTTAAAATTAATTTAAAATTAACGCTTATGGTAAGAAAAATTGTACTATCGTTAATTGCCGTTTTGGGGATTTGCGCCGTTGCAATGGCCCAGAACCAGCAGGTTTCCGGTACAGTTACCGATGCCGCCGGTGCTCCGGTGGCTGGAGCCACAGTCATGGTCGAGGGCCAGCATATCGGTACCACGACAGGTACGAACGGCACCTTCTCGCTTGCAGCCCCTGCAAACGGGAAACTGGTCGTTTCGTTCATCGGGTATGACACCGAGACCGTCGCGATCGCCGGGCACACCCATGTTTCGGTGACGCTCAAGGAGAATGCACAGGCGATCGACAATGTAGTCATCACGGCCTTCGGTGAAATCAAGAAGAAGGATTTTACCGGTTCGATCGCATCGGTTTCGGCCGGTGAAATATCAAAGACCACCGTTGCTTCCGCTTCGCGAATGCTGGAAGGTGCCGTTACCGGTGTGCAGTCGTACAGCTCTACGGGACAGCCCGGTGACGACGCTTCGATCATCATCCGCGGTATCGGTTCGATCAATGGAACCCAGACCGCACTGATCGTCGTCGACGGCGTGCCTTATTCGTCGGCGCTTTCGACGATCAACCCGCTCGATATCGAGTCGATCGTCGTGTCGAAGGATGCCGCTGCCAATGCGCTGTACGGTTCGCGTGCCGCAAACGGCGTGGTTTTCGTCACCACGAAGAAGGGAACGCGCAACCAGAAGGCCAACATCATGTTCGAAGCCAAGTGGGGTTGGAACCAGCAGGGTATCAAAGAGCATGAGACCATGCAGAACCCCGGCGACTATTACGAATATGTATACGGCGGGCTTTATAACTACTTTGAGGCGAATAATCCGGGGGCGCGCCATGCTGTGCTTGCCAATGCGGCGAACTCCAACCTCATGCCCGTGCTCGGAAACTACATGGCCTATAAGATCCCCGACGGTACGACGCTGATCGACCCCGCCACGGGCAAGCTCAATTCCGACGCGAAACTGCTTTATGCCGACAACTACGACGACTACCTGTTCACCAAGCAGTTCCGTCAGGAATACACGCTGAGCATCAGCGGCGGCAACGACAAGATGGACTACTACGTTTCGGGCAGCTTCCTCGAAGACCCCTCGTATGTAATCATGTCGGGATTCAAGCGTTACTCGGGTCGCGCCGCCTTCAATGCACAGGCCACCAAATGGCTGAAGGTCGGGACGAACCTTTCGTATGCCCGCCGCGATATTGACAGCCCCGGCTATTCGGGCGCCAACACGGGCAACGTGTTCCTGTGGACGATGTGGCAGAACCCCACCGTGCCGTACTACGCCCGCGACCTGGACGGTAACATCCGTTACAATGCCGACGGCACGAAGATGTACGAGCAGGGCAACGGCACGACCCTTTCGCCCTACGGTGCAACGCAGGATCAGTTCAACTCGTTCAACAACTTCGCGCACCCCGTGCAGTCGATGAGCCGCGATATCAACAACTCGGTTCGCGACAACCTCTACGCCAATTTCTACGGCGAGATCGTATTCCTGAAGGATTTCAAGTTCACGGCCAACTTCACGCTGGACAACGTGTACCGGATGGATACCTTCTATTATAACAATGAATACGGTACGGCTGCCACGCCGACCAACAACGGCCTTGTCGAGAAATACAACGATAACTATTTCTCGTACAACACCCAGCAGATGCTCAACTGGAACAAGACCATCAAGGAGAACCACAACTTCGACGTACTGATCGGCCACGAGTTCGGCAAGACCGACCAGCGTGTCGTGGACGCCTACAAGAAAAATATTTTCTACCCGGGCATCCCCGAACTGGGCAACGCCGTTTCGCAGTATAGCAACGGCTCGACCTCGAGCACCGTGGTGACCGCCATCGAAGGCTATTTCGCACGTGTGAACTATAACTACGCCGGCAAGTATTTCTTCTCGGGTTCGTACCGCTACGACGGATCGTCGCGCTTCAAGTACGACAAGTGGGGCCACTTCTGGTCTGTGGGCGCCGCATGGCGTATCAAGGGCGAGAGCTTCATGGACAACGCTACGTGGGTCGACGAACTGAAACTGCGCGTCAACTACGGTGTGGCCGGCAACCAGCTTTCGGCTTCGTATCCCTACACCAACCTCTGGACGATCGGGGAAACCAACGGCCAGATCGGCATTACGCAAGCCAGCACGGGTAACCGCAATCTTTCGTGGGAACGCAACTACCAGATCGACCTGGGTATCGACTTCCGCCTGTGGAACCGTTTTTACGGTACGGTCGACTACTATAACCGCCGTACGCACGACCTGATCTGGAACCGTCCGACCCCGTCGTCGACGGGCCTTGCGAGCCGCCTGGAAAACGTCGGTATCCTGGCTAACCGCGGTTTCGAAATCGACCTGGGCGTGGACATCCTCAAGCATAAGGATCTCTACTGGAACTTCGCGGTCAACGCCTCGTTCGCACGCAACCGCCTGATCGACTATCCTTCGGAGCTGGGCAACCCGGCGTTGGGCGGCGACTACATCAGCGGTAGGTTCCTGCGCGGCAAAGGCAAGTCCTACTACAACCTCTACCTCTTCAAGTTTGCCGGCGTAGATCCCGAAACCGGCCAGGAGACGTTCTGGAAAGATGTCGTGGACGGCGAAGGCAAGGTTACGGGCCGTGAAAAGACCTTCAATATCAACGAAGCCACGCAGTACGAGATCGGCGATGCGCTGCCCGACGTGACGGGTGGTTTTCGCACCTCGTTCCGCTGGAAGAACTTCGATTTCATGCTGGCTGCGGCTTACCAGATCGGCGGCCGCCAGTGGGACGGCAACTCGGCCAACGTATATGATCCGGGACGTGCCGGTTTTGCAGCCTCGCAAGACCTCGTGGGCAACACCTGGACGCCGGAGCATACCAATGCCAAATTCCCCAAGCTGATGTTCAACGGCACCTGGAATTTCGTAGGTTCGAACTGCGACTACCTCTACCGCGATGCTTCCTACTTCAGCCTCAAGACGATCAACGTCGGCTATACGCTGCCCAAGCGCTGGACGTCGAAGATCTGCATCGAGTCGCTGCGTGTCTTCTTCGCCGCCGACAACCTCTACTTCACCTCCGCGCATACGGGCTTCGACCCGCGTACCGCTTACGCAGGACAGAACGCATTCGGGTTCCCGCAGGCGAAGACCTTTACTTTCGGTATTACGATGAACTTATAATAAACGAGATATTAGCGTATGAAAAACATAGTATATTACATCGCAATAGCTACGGTGCTCCTGTTCGCATCCTGTGCGAGCGAGCTCGACACCGAGCCTTCGGGCAGCCAGGTGTCGGATGAGCAGCTGGGCGAACTGATCAAGGAGAATGCCGACCTCGTGCTCGCCCCCATGATGCAGGGAGCCGTCAACTACATGCATACCGGCAACCGCCAGGCAACGACCAACGACCGCGGATTCATGGTCTGGAATCTGGGTATGGATTTGCAGGGCAACGATATGGTGCTCACGAAACTGACCAACTGGTTTGCCGACGAATATATGTTCGAAAGCATCCGCGCCCAGACCAATGCCTATACGGCAGACCGCTGGTACTGTTACTACAAGATCGTCTATCAGTCGAACCAGATCCTCGACCTGATCCCCGACGATGTTACGGGCAAGGCGCTGGTATATAAGGCTCAGGCGCTGACCTACCGCGCGCTGGCTTACTATTACCTGATGTGCGTTTACCAGGACGACTACATGCACGGCGGCAAGGATAAGGCGGGTGTCCCCCTCTATCTGACCGTCGAGGGTGCCAAGGGACGCACCCCGTCGACCGAGGTTTACAGCACGATCACGACCGATTTGCAGAACGCCATCGCGCTGTTCGAGCAGGAAGGCTACGATCCCAAGAGTTCGACGGCGGACATCGACCAGACGGTTGCGAACATGGTGCTGGCTCGCGTGGCACTGACGACGGGCGATTACACTACGGCAGCCAATGCTGCCGGGGCGGTGATTTCGGCAGGCTACTCGCTCATGAACGAGGAGCAGTATACGACTTCGGGTTTCCAGAGCACTTCGCTTCCCGAGACCATCTGGGGCTATACGTGGGCTGCTTCCACTTCGCTCGGCAACCGTTCCTTCGCATCGTTCATGTCGATCACGGCCGTGGACAATGCCAACAACAAGGGTATTTACATGGCCATCGACGACCAGCTCTACAACCAGATCGCAGATACCGACTACCGCAAGAAGAATTTCAACGCGACCGAGACCACGGTAGGGGATTTCACCTATCCGGCCTACTCGAACGTCAAGTTCAACACCCCGACCTACGAGGCTGACGAAATCTACATGCGCCTGTCGGAGGCATACCTGCTGAAGGCCGAGGCCGAAGCCCGCGGCGGCAACAGTTCCGCAGCCCAGCAGACGCTTTACGACCTGGTGTCGAAGCGCGATTCGGGTTATGCAAAGTCCTCGAATACGGGCGAAGCACTGCTGAAGGAGATCTTCCTGCAGAGCCGTATCGAACTCTGGGGTGAGGGGCACGAATTCTTTACCAACAAGCGCTTCAACGTCGGTGTAGACCGTACGGCATCCTCCAACCACACGCACAAGCTGGTCAAGGCTGCCGGCAAGGAATTCACCTACCAGATTCCGCTGTCGATCGAGCTGAACAGCAATCCATACATCAATGCGGCCGACCAGAATCCGCTTTAGTGGTTAATACTTATTTTCTGGGCCCGGAAGTCGTGACGCTTCCGGGTTTTTTTATGCCCGTACCGTCCGGTGAGCAGTGTGCGTATTGATAGCCCCTCCCTGTCGCTGCCGGGATTCCGGCAGGGGGGCTTATGATGCCCGGGATAGCGTTACGGCATCCGGGGTATTGCCGCGATGCCCGGCGGAATTACCCGGATAAATCCTGATACGGGTTCCGGCAACTGTAATCCATACGGATTTTTTGGATTATATTGAGTCATATTATTCCATCCCGTTGATTTTCGGGGAATCGCAGGGCATTACCAGTCGTTTCCCGGTTATGTATTGGTAACTCAAGATATATGGCAAGCAGTCGTTAATATGCTGTAAATTAATTTTATACACCGCACCCTCAGGTAACTTTCAAGTTACCGCGCCTTTTCAAAACCGGATCGCAACCTTGCGTTTGATCATCTATATATATGATATTCAGCATCTTACCAGAATCGTAAAATCCTGCTCACAGGCTACTGGCTTTTTATTTTAAAAAACCAATTAAAATTAACGCTTATGGTAAGAAAAATTGTACTATCGTTAATTGCTGTTTTGGTGCTCGGCGCATATGCATTCGCCCAAAACAAGCAGGTCTCCGGTACAGTTTCTGACGCAAACGGGAATCCCGTTGCGGGCGCTACTGTCATGGTAGACGGTACTTCGATCGGTACTACGACCAACGCGGCAGGCCAGTACTCACTTTCGGCTCCGGCTGACGGCACCCTTTCGGTGACGTTCATCGGATATGTGGGGCAACAGCTCCCCATCGCTGGCAAATCGCGCATCGACGTGACTATGCACGAAGATACGCAGGCGATCGACGACGTGATCGTGGTGGCGTTCGGTACCTCCAAAAAGGAGGCGTTTACCGGTTCCGCGACCGTCATCAAGGCGGATGACATCGCAAAGTCGCAGCAGTCGAACGTCGCCCAGTCGCTGGCCGGTAAGGTTGCCGGTGTCCAGATATCCAACGAATCGGGTAAACCGGGTGCCAACCCGATCGTCCGCATCCGTGGATTCAGTTCGATCAACGCCGAGAAAGACCCCCTGTGGATCGTGGACGGAACTCCCTACGAAGGAGACCTGAACAACCTGAACCCCAACGACATCGAGTCGATGACCGTTCTGAAGGACGCAGCATCCAACGCCCTTTACGGAGCACGTGGTGCTAACGGTGTCATCATGATCACGACCAAGAAGGCCCGTGGCCAGGAAGCTACCATCTCGGTAGATGCCAAGTGGGGTGTGAACTCACGCGCAATGGAGTCCTATGATTATATCAAAAGCCCTGCGCAGTACTACGAAACCTACTATTCGTCTCTCAGCAGCTACTACCGCTCGCAGGGTATGAGCGAGAGCGCCGCACACGCCATGGCCAATAAGAACCTCGCCGCTTCGAAAAACGACGGCGGTCTGGGCTATATGGTTTACAGTGTCCCCGACGGCCAATCGGTTATCGGCACCAACGGGAAACTCAATCCCAACGCCACGCTGGGTAACCATATATTCTACAACGGCCAGGATTATCTGCTCACGCCCGATGACTGGGAAGACATCGCTTTCCGCTCCTCGATGCGCCAGGAATATAACGTCAGTGTATCGGGTGCTACGGATCGCAGCACGTTCTATGCTTCGTTCGGCTACCTGAACAACGAAGGTATCACGGAAAATTCGAACATGGAGCGTTACACGGCACGTCTGAAGGCAGACTATCAGGCCAAGAAATGGCTGAAGGTCGGTGCCAACGCCGGTTACGCAAACTTCACCTACAATTCGCTGAGCGGTGACGGCCAGGGCAATTCGTCGGCCAACATCTTTGCGTTCACTACGTCGGTAGCTCCGATTTACCCGCTCTATGTCCGCGACGGGCAGGGCAATATCATGAAGAACGACGCCGGCATCACCATGTACGACTACGGTGACGGCATGAATGCCGGACTGACCCGTCCGTATATGCCCAATGCCAACGGACTGTCGGATTCCCGCCTGAACACCAACCGTTCGGAAGGCAATGCCTTCAACGGCACGGGATTCTTCGACATCCTGTTCCTGAAGGATTTCAAATTTACGTTCAATGCGGGAATTTCGCTCGACGAAACCCGCCAGACGACCGTACAGAACCCCTATTACGGACAGTTCGCAGGGGAAAACGGTATCATAGGCAAATACCATACGCGTGACTTCTCGCACAACCTCCAGCAGATCCTCAACTACACGAAGGTCATCGGCAAGCACAATATCAACGTGATGCTCGGCCACGAATACTACCAGCGCAGGCAGTACCTGCTTTACGGCAGCACGGCCAACATGTTCTCGCCCGACAACGACGAACTGGCCGGTGCCGTGATCGACAAGCAGGGCGCAACATCGTATGTCACCACCTATAATAATGAAGGCTATTTTGGGCGCGCACAGTACGATTACGACGGCAAATACTTCGCCTCGGCCTCATACCGCCGCGATGCCTCGTCGCGCTTCCACCCGTCGCACCGCTGGGGTAACTTCTGGTCGGTAGGTGCCGCATGGATCGTTAACAAGGAGAATTTCATGTCCGGGACGCACAGTTGGCTCGACATGCTGAAGGTCAAGGCCTCGATCGGTTCGCAGGGTAACGACAAGATCGGTAACTACCGCTATGTGGATACCTACCGCCTCGCCTCCTCGAACGGCGAAATGTCCGTGGCATTCCTGCAAAAAGGTAATCCCAACATCACCTGGGAGACCAATACCAACTTCAACGCCGGTATCGAATTCGGCGTGCTCCAGAACCGCATATCGGGTAGCATCGAATATTTCAACCGCAAGACGACCGACATGCTGATGGCATTCCCCACGGCTCCGTCGCTGGGTTACTCTTCCTACTATGCCAACGTCGGCGACATGTCCAACAAAGGTATCGAGGTCGACCTGAACTTCACCCCGATCCGCAGCAAAAACGTGCAGTGGGACATCAACGTCAACCTGACGCACCTCAAGAACAAGATCATTTCATTGCCTCCCGAACGCCGCACCAAAGAGGTGGAAGGTTATTACGGCTACGCCGGCAGTAGCTTCTTCTACGGCCAAGGGCTGCCGCTGTATACCTTCTATATGAAGAAATACGCCGGCGTCTCGGAGGACGGACGTTCCATGTGGTATAAGGATGTAACGGACAAGGACGGGAAGCCGACGGGTGAACGAACGACCACCACAGCCTATTCGGAAGGTAGCGATTACCTCTGCGGCAATGCGATCCCCGACCTTTACGGCGGCTTCGGCACGAGCGTTTCGTTCTTCGGGTTCGATTTCGGCATCAACTTCAACTATCAGATCGGCGGCAAGATCTACGACTCGGGGTATGCCGCAGCGATGAGCACGCCGACCTCGACCGGCAGCATCGGCGTGAACTGGCACAAGGACATACTCAACGCATGGACACCGGAGAATCCGAACTCGAACATTCCGCGTATGCAGTACGGCGATTCGAACACGACGGATACCTCCGACCGTTTCCTGATCGACGCAAGCTACCTGACCCTGCAGAACATCAACTTCGGCTATACACTGCCGTCGAAGTTCACCCAGAAATTCGGAGTCGGCAAGATGCGTATCTACCTCGCCTGCGAAAACGTATTCTATTGGTCCAAGCGTAAGGGACTGGATCCGCGCTACGCAGACAATACGGACAACCAGGGCGTTCTGGGAACCTCGAATTACGCAACCTATTCTCCGATACGCACCATCTCGGGCGGTATCAATATCCAATTCTAATCCATAACCAGCTAATTATTCGGATATGAAAAATATACTGAAAATATCTATAGCAGCCCTTGCTTCGGCTGCACTGCTTAGCGGGTGCATCAAGGAAACATTCCCGACCGACAGGGCCACATCCGACCAGCTCGCAGGTTCCGCCTCGGCCCTCGAAGCGATGGTGAAAGGTATCCCCACGGCGCTTATCCAGGTTAAGTCGCTTACCGACTACGGCAATATGCACTGGAATTTCTCCCTCCCGGCCATCCACCTCGCTACCGATTCAGCAGCAGGCGACATGGCCATAACGGGCGATACGGGCTACGACTGGTTCAGCCAGTGGGGCGCCAACGATGCTCTCGCAGAGAACTACGCGGCCAATCTCCTGACCTGGAACAACTATTTCACTTGGATCAAGTCGACCAACGACATCATCAGCACCATCGACCCGGAAGCTCTCACGACCGCAACCAAGCATATCCTCGGCTTCGCTTATGCTTACCGGGCTTCGTTCTACCTCGACCTGGTACGTCTCTATGAGTTCAAGGAGAATAAATACACGTCCGCAGACGGAGTGCTCGGCCTTGCCGTACCGATCGTAACTGAGACCACGACCGAGGCCGAAGCTAAGGCCAATCCCCGTGCGTCGGCAGCTGACGTCTACGAGAAAGTGATCTTCCCCGACCTCGAAAAGGCGGCGACATACCTTTCCGATTACTCGGCGACAGATCCCTACACGCCCAGTTTGGCTATGGTCTATGGGCTCCAGGCACGTGCTTATCTGGAACGCGGTACTGCCGACAACAATCCCGATGCTTACAAGAAGGCCGCAGAGTATGCCCGCAAAGCCATCACCACGAGCGGTTGCACACCCCTGACCCAGGCACAGTGGGAGGATCCGACGACCGGTTTCAATAGTGCGACGGCAAACAAATCGTGGATCTGGGGCCTGCCGCTCACCAGCGACAACGTTTCCAACCTGCTGAACTTCCAGGCCCACATCGGTAACGAGGAGTCGTGGGGATACGGACACCAGGTAGGCCGTGCCATTGACAAGGCCCTCTACAACAAGATCGACGACAAGGATTTCCGCAAGCATTCGTGGCTCGATCCCGACCGCAATTTCTACGCGTACAAGAGTTGCCGCCCCAACGGCAGTGCATACTTCGCAACGCTGAAAGACTATGTCAATATCAAGTTCCGTCCCGCCCAGGGCAACTATACCGACTTCAAAGTCGGCGGAGCTACGGATATTCCCTGCATGCGCGTCGAGGAGATGTACCTTATCGAAGCGGAAGCTACGGCGCAAAGCAATATCGTCGCCGCCCGTGAACTGCTTAACGAATTCATGAAGTACCGTTTCACCGACGGCTCGTACGATTGTAGCGAACGCACGCCGACACTCAAGAGTTTCATCGAGGAGCTGATCCTCCAAAAACGCATCGAGTTCTGGGGCGAGGGTATCATCATGTTCGACCTGAAACGTCTGGATATGTCCATGACCCGCGGCTACAAGGGTACCAATTCTCCTTCCGATTATCGTTTGAACACCGACGGCCGCGCTCCCCACTGGAATTTTGTCATTCCCCGTGGTGAAATCCAGAACAACCCCGCCGTAGTCAACAACCCCGACCCCTCGGGCAAGATAACACCTTGGACGGATAAGTAACGGCAATATGCAAAATTTGCTTTAATACCAAAGACCGAATAGTATGAAAACAATCAAATATATATTGTACGCGCTCACAGCGACATTCGTGCTCGCAAGTTGCTCGGACGACATTAAGTATACTCCCGGCGAAGGCGAAGACACGGACTGCTACGGCGTTTATTTTCCCTCGCAGGAAAATGCCGGCGACCAAGAGCTCGATCCGGCGGAGCCTACGACCCTGACCTTCACGGCCATGCGCAAGAACTACAACGATGCGATCACCGTGCCTGTGGAAGTCAGCAGCACCCAGGACGGGCTTTTCACGGTCTCGGAAATCAAATTCGAGGCCGGACAGGAAGCAACCACGTTCTCGGTGGACTTCCCCGGAGCTGAGGTCGGTAAGACCTACAATTGCTCCATCGTGGTGAAGGACAAGAAATACGCACTGCTTTACGGAGAATATTCCAACGGGCTCGATTTCAGCGTCACCCGCGTCCAGTGGGATCTCGTGAAGGGCCCCAACGGTGAAACCAAAGGCACGTGGCGCGACGATTTCTTCACGGCGATAATGGGCTCCAACATAAAGGAAAACGGTGTCCCCAATGCAGAAAAGGAAGTCGAGATTTACGAACGTGCCGATATGAAGGGTTACTACCGTATCAAGGATATTTATGACGAAGCCTACATGGCCAAAATCGTCGGTGTAAGGTATTCCAACGTTCCCTCCGTTCCGACCTATACCATCATCGACGCGCGGGATCCCGAAAAAGTATGGTTCCCGGTACAGCCGACTGGTTTTGAGATCAACGACGTCGGTTACGAAGACAACGGCGCATTCGTGATCGTTTCGTTCTGCCAGGAGAATTATCCCGGCATGGCTTCGGCCACGATGTACGGCACGCTGGAAAACGGTGTCCTCACCTTCCCGCCGAAGGCGATCCTTCTGACGACACCTTCGCTATGGGAAGCGACCAGCCACTTCAAGGCCAATACCGAAATGACCCGCCTGTTGTTCCCGGGTGCGGTAAGCCACGATTACTCGGTAGTCTTCGAGAAGTCGGCGCCCGCAGACGGCAAGGTCGCCATCACGGCTACGCTCGGCAGCGACGTCGACAAGGTGAAATATGCCTTCTTCGAGGGTGCGCTCAGCGAGTCGCTCGCTGCGGCCAAATCGGGAGACATCGACGCAGGGACGATCCCGAGCGAAGAGATCACGGCTTCGGGTACGATCACCGCCGTCATGGAGAAGACCGGCATCTACACCATCGTCGGCAATTCTTATGACGAAAAAGGCAACCTCCAGAAATACGGGTACGTATCGTTCGGTTACGTCAAGGCCGGCGAGGAGAAACCCGTCATAATGAGCGTCCGCACAGAGCTTACGTGGGAGAAAGAGCCCGAAGGCCACACACCCGAGAACTCGATCAAGGCCATCCTGTTCGGTGAGGAGATCGCATCGGGCTACATCGGCCTGTTCACGACGGCTTCGACCCAGGGCATGAACGAATCGCAGCTGATCGCGGGTGTCAAGGCATCCGGCAAGGTACTTACCACAGCTCAACTCGAAAAGATTAACGGCACAGGTTACGCTCCGTTCTATACGGGTCTGTCGGCAGGTACAAGTTACACCCTGCTGGTATACGCCGACAACGGTTACAACGGCAAACTGTTCGCCGTAGAACAGACTACTGCCGGCAAGGCAGATCCGCTGCAGCGCAAGTACACGATCGACGACCTCTATGTGTTCAGCGATAAAGCCCAACTGTTCAAGACATGGAACCTGTGGGGAATCAGCAACGACGGCTCCGGTAAAACGGCTCGCAGCAAGATCGGCCAGGTCGTCTTCTCGGAGAATGAGACCGAAGATACCAGCAATCTGGATGCAATCAATGTCTCGGGCCTCTCGCTCGGAGCAAACAACCAAGACACGGTCGTCTGGGGGTGGTACAACGGGATCATCTATGTTCTGAAAGGACAGCCCATGGGCACGATTCCCTATCAGGGGGCGACGCTCTACCTCAAGTATTACATTCTGGACAAAGAGAAGAGCAAGGGTGCAGACACAATCGACGGCATGATGGTCGGAGGTGTCACGGAAGACGGGTATCTCGCCTTGGTTTGTGGCCCCGACTGGTCGGATCAGTATAATTTCGACACCATATTAGTCAAGGCATACACGGATGCCAACTATACGAACTCGATCGGCAACTGGGAAAGCTATACGTCCCCGCTGATGGTGCCGGCGACCGGTAGCAACACGGGAGCAGCCGCACCGCGCAAGGTTGCCTCGGATAAGATGCTGACCCTCTCGAAAGAAATTTCCATCAACCCCTCGAACTACGTCGAACTGCGCGGCCGCGAACGTGCCCATGCCCTGATCGACGAACTGTTCGGCAAGCCCGTCAACCGCGGCGCGAACCCGCTCGAAGGTGAGGTGTCCGTTCGGATCGCAACTCCCGCGATGAGTTCGTTCTCCGAAGGTTTTGCACCCCGGGCAAACACTCTGCAAAGCGGAGGCATGGAGAAAATGCCCCTGAAAAAAATGGCTAAATAATTTCAGTCGTTCACCCAATTAGTGATCAAGAGCGGTCTCCCCTTCCACCGGGGAGGGGAGACCCTCAAAAAATAACTCGGATTATGATTGATAAAAAATTACTACTCATTACGGCGCTTCTGCTTGCGAGTTGTACGTCAGACCCTATGACCGACGCAACCGACGGCGGTTCGCAGATACCCGCCACATCGCATAAGATCGTCAACACCTCGATCGACGCCGAAGCGGGCAGCCTGCTCGTTTATTTCGACGACGCAGCCATCGGCAGCCTCGAACAGGCCGCCGAAGCCGCCGCCAAGACACGGTCGGTCGCTACCCGCGCGGGTATCGTCTCCGTAGATGAAATACTTTCGGAGCTGAACGTCAGCTCCCTGAACCGCCTGTTCCCGGTAGACACACGCAACGAGGAGCGCACGCGCGCAGCCGGCCTGCACAGGTGGTACGAATTGCAGTTCGACACCGAAGTCGACCTGGATCTCGCCGCACAGAAACTGTCGGCCGTAGCCGAAGTGGCGAACATCCAGTTCAACACGAAGCTCGAAAAAATGTGGGACGGCAAGGCCACCCCGCTCCGTTCGGATGCGCCCGCCATGTCGGCAGGCACACGTTCGATCGTATGGCCGTTCAACGACCCGGAATTGAAGCGCCAGTGGCACTATATCAACAAAGGCGACAAGGCCGTGGCACAGACCGCGCGCGAAGGTGCGGACATCAACGTGGAAGAGGCATGGAAACTCACGGCCGGAGATCCCAAGATCATCGTAGCCGTAGTCGACGAAGGCGTGAAATATACGCACCCCGACCTGGCTGCGAACATGTGGGTCAACACCAGGGAGATGACCGGAACCACGGGCGTCGATGACGACGGCAACGGTTACGTGGATGATTATTACGGGTACAATTTCGTTACGAACGGCCCCATCTCCTGGGATGTGGTCGACGCAAAGGGCGACGGCGACTCCGGTCACGGGACGCATACCGCAGGCACGGTAGCGGCGGTCAACAACAACGGCATCGGTGTCTGCGGAGTAGCGGGCGGCTCGGGCAACAACGACGGTGTACGGATCATGTCGTGCCAGGCCCTGTCCGGCACCGCAGCAGGTTCGGGCACGACGGCCGTCATGGCAAGGGCATTCAAATACGCGGCCGACAACGGTGCTTCGATCATCCAGTGCTCGATGGGTATCAAGGGCGGTGGCTACACCTCCGACGACCAGTACGCCAAAAATGCCAAAGCGGAGCACGACGCACTCGCCTATTTCATCGCCACGTCGAACTGCGACGCGATCGACGGCGGTCTGGTCATCTTCTCGGCCGGCAACGACGCACTCGACCGTGCCGGGTACCCCGGGGCGTTCCGCGATTATATTTCGGTAACCTCGTTCTCGCCCGACTTCCTGCCTGCAAGCTACACCAACTACGGCCCCGGCTGTAACATCTCGGCGCCGGGCGGCGACGCTTACATTGCAAGCAATTCGACCGCTACGGTACTTTCGACGATGCCTTCGGAAATGAACGAGGGTTCGGACTACGGATACATGCAGGGAACCTCGATGGCCTGCCCGCACATGTCGGGCGTGGCAGCACTCGGACTCTCCTATGCGCTGAAACAAGGCAAGCACTACACCCGCAACGAGTTTATCAGCATGCTCCTCACCTCGGTGAACGACATGGAACGGTATCTCGACGGCACAAAGGAGTCGAACGGCACGATGTACCTCGAAAACTACCGCAAGCAGCTGGGTACAGGCGCAGTAGACGCTTATCAACTGCTGATGCAGATCGAAGGCACGCCGTGCCTCAAGGTCGGCGTAGGGGCTGAAGAACTCGTTCCCCTGACGCAGTTCTTCGGTGGCAGCGCAACGAACCTCACCTACACCGGTGTTTCGATGTCCGCAGCCGACATGGCCAAATTGGGGATCGAAACCTTGCCCACAATGGCCTACGGCAAACTGAAGATCAAGTGCACCAAGTCCGGCGTAGCGAAGATTACGGTTACGGCAATCGGCGGCGGCGACAAGGTCGGTACAGGTACCGTGATGGGCGGCATGACGATCACCAAGGAGTTCGCCATCATCGCCCGCGGCGTACAGGCCGGGAACGGAGGTTGGTTATAATACGAATTACGATAACAGCAAAAAGATCATGAGAAAGACTATCTATATTCTCTTTGCCATACTCGGCATGAGCCTGTTCGCAGGGTGCGACGACGACAAGAAAGATAACAACACGCCGTTGGCCAAGCAACTCGTCGGAGAATGGCGCCTGACCTCATGGACAGGCCAGGCTCCGCAGGTGTTCGACGCCTACATCGCATTTGACGGAGGGTCGTTCACCATCTACCAGAAGATCGAATCCGTAAAGTACCAGAAATACACGGGCAGCTACTTGCTCAAAGGCGATGTACTTTCGGGAAATTACAGCGACAACACTCCCTGGGGAAGCTCGTACACGGTCACGGCAGACGAATCGTCCAACACCATCACGCTGACCAGCACGGCCGACACCGGCGACGTGTGCGTATACACTCGTGCGACGATTCCGGAGTCGGTAAAGAACGACGCGGTGAGCATGCAGGGCGTACGCTCGGATTTCTTCCGGTTGCTCTAAGCCCCGGCTTGTAATATTTCCAAAGCCTTCGGTAAATGCCGAAGGCTTTTTTTCATACATATACCAAACTAATGCACAGCAAGTTAAGCAATTAAAAGAAGAAGCTCGCGCGGCCAACGCCGCAGGCACCCGGCCGGCCGGAAAGCCCTCAGTGCAGCCTCCCCATCACGCGGGAATTGTTTTTTTCGGAAACAGATTTTACGCATATCCGAAAAAACGGTTATCTTTACGCAAATTTTTAATACCGGACGATAGGGAAAATCAGGCATGCAGGAAGGCCCGCGCCGTTCCGCTTTGGCATATTTTTCACTATCTTTGAAACAAATACGTCACGAACCATGAACATCACCGAAATTTTGCCCGGCATCCATTACGTCGGGGTCAACGATCGCACAACCACCCGTTTCGAAGGTCTCTGGTCGCTCCCGCAGGGGGTTTCATACAATGCCTATCTGGTTGCCGACGAGAAGGTCGCACTGATAGATACCGTCGAAGAGGGCTTCGGCAGCCGTCTGACAGAGAACATCCGCGAGGCCATCGGCGACCGCAAGATCGACTACCTGGTCATCAACCACATGGAACCCGACCACTCGTCGTCCGTGCGCGCACTGCGCATGCTCTACCCCGACATCCAAATCGTGGGCAACGCCAAGACGCTGCAGATGCTCCAGGGATTCTACGGCATCGACCTGTCTCTTATACACATCTGAC